>ONZY01000263.1_pt1 | contig 50804 bp, 45 predicted proteins | sample 1671451 | NCBI WGS metagenome assembly ONZY01 (sample SAMN06348158, study PRJEB24527) | human gut metagenome | biome: human gut; feature: ankylosing spondylitis patient; material: feces | host: Homo sapiens | place: China | collected 2015-10 | reverse complement strand
AGGGTTTTTGACTTGCCAACTGCTTGAGGATCCAACGCTTAAGTTGGCACTCCGGTGTCAAGCGCAATGACTTTTTTCCAGGGTAAACGCAATGAGACCTTTCCAGAGAGATTTACGATTGTGTCGTGAGTTGCGGTGGTTGATTTATTATTAGTCCCTCCCTTTTTTTCTCCAATAGGCGATAGCTGTCTCCATTGATTGTCAGGGTACAACTATGATGCAAAAAAAGGTCTAGGATGGCCGATGTGGCTGTTGGATCCCCTAGTAATACGCCCCAGTCCGTGATATGCCGGTTTGTCGTAATGACAATGCTCCTGCGTTCATAACGTTGGTTAAACAAGCTGAATAACAGATGTGCTGTCTCTGGTCCCATGGGTTCGTAACCCAGCTCATCAATGATCAGTAGCTTCGGCTTAAATAAGGCTGTAAGTCGATCTTCCAGACATCCCGTTGCCTGTGCCTTTATCAACGTATTGACGAGTTGTGCTGCTGTTACGAACAGGGTTGAGTACCCTTTCTCGATCGCGGCTCTTCCCAAGGCTATTGCCAAATGCGTTTTGCCTACTCCCGGTGGACCTTGTAGCAGCAGATTGTGGCCTTGAGCTATCCAATCGCATTGAGCCAGATCGCGTACCTTGGCCGGCTCGATACTGGGCTGCACAGAAAAATCAAAACCCTCCAATGTCCTTTGCATTGGAAAATGAGCGGCCATAACACCCATTTTGATGCGATAAATGCTTCGACGTTTCAACTCCAAACTGAATATGTGCATCAAGAACTCGCGATGAGACATTTTGGCCTCATCGGCTTCGTGGAGCATCATTTCCAAGTCTTCAGAAATGAGCGTGAGCCGAAGTGACTTAGCCATTTGCTTGATTTGCTCGATCTGAGTGGCTGTTTTCACCATCGTGCGGCCTCCTCATAATCGGACAACGAACGTCCCAAAGGGTTGTATTTCAGACTGTTAGCCACCCAGGTGTTGGCGGCAAGAGCCTTGCCAACCATATCGTTTGCGTCACGTTTGAGAATACGTGCCATACTTTTGACGGCGTCGGTGTTCTTATCTAAACGCGCAATAGTGCTCCCTTGGTGAAGTACGACGATCGTGTTAACTCCGATCATCAGATCGACAGACTGTTCCGTCAACTCGGCTGGTAACTGGTAACGGCAATAGTCCACGGTGATAAGGCCACCGATGCCCACTTTTCTTTTTTCCAAACGGTAGTTGTTTAAAGGTGGTTTGGAGATTGGCAGTAAAGCCGCCTTATCCAAAGTGAACCTTTCTCGCGGAGTAAATGGCAAGCCGTCAGCTGTGTGCATACGTCGCTTATCAGCCCACTGTTCAGTCCAAAGTTCGAATTTCTCTTGGATGTCCTCCAGCGAAGTGAAGGCTCGAAAATCCTTCAAAAAGCTCGACTTCACGTAGCTAACAGTGCGTTCTACTTTGCCTTTTTCCTCTGGATTGTGGGGCTTACAGGCTTGAGGATTCGTACCCCAGTAGCGACAAATTGCTTTGAATCGCTTGTTGTACTCGATTGGTTGACCATTGGCTGCCGGTTGATAAACGAGGGCTTTCGCGTTATCACAAACCACGTGTCGCGGAATACCGCCAAAGTGCAAGAATGTTTGCTCCAGACCGTGCGCCCACGCTTCAAAGTTTTCGGCTTTGTAGAACACGGCATAGATTTTTCTGCTGTACCCCAAAGTCGCAGTAAAAAAATGGATCGTCGTTGGTTCGCTGTTGACTGAAACGGTTTTCTCGCCGAAATCAATCTGAACCTCAAACCCGGGAGGTGTTTCGATACTTCTGGTGTGCTTGGTAGCTCGTGTATGGCGCAAGCAACTGCGGAAACCTTCTTTCTGGCAGTACCATTGAATCAGACGTAGCGAAGGCTGCATTTCTGGATGAAGTTTGGCGAATACTTCCTGGACATTGACGCAATTACCTTCTGTGTCATAGAAGATTCTTTCTATTTGATCTCGATATTCGTCCAGAATGCTGCATCGGTTGAGCTTCTGGTGCGTTCTTGCCTGCTGGGCTTGTTCCTCAGGCATGTTTGCGTATCGCCTCACCGTTGGTCGACTGAGGTTCATTGTTCGCGCAATTTGACTGATGGATTCGTTTCTTTGTCGTCGACTGAGAATTTCACCGACCTGATTTTCGTTGATCATGCTTGAAGGGCTCCTATGTTGGACTCCTTCACGAATGATCCTCCAGTTTTTCGTCATTTGATCTTTCCTATTTTTAGGTGGAAAGATCTCGTTGCGTCAAAGTGAAAATTTACGCTTGCGTCTGAGAGCATGTCGCAACACGGAGTTTCGTGAAGCCATGAGGGATGAGCCAGAAAGAACATCCTGTTCACAAAGTCCTGTCGCAGACAAATCTTTTCAAATGCGGACCAAAGCACTTCGCTTGCTGTGTCAAAGTCGTTGTCTTCATCTTTGCTCTCGAGAAAAGCTTCAAGAAAAGCTAGGATTGCGAAATGCTCCTCCACGCTGTCACGGTTCTCCTCGCCCTTTTCCATCCGCTCAATCAAAGAACGCGTTTTGTCATCGAGCTCTCGCGTTTTGAGCGCTTTGCCGATTTCATCCGCTAAAAGCCAAAAGCGACGGCCTGAGTCCGGATCCGTAGCCTTCGCTGCAAAGCAACAGCTTTCGGGCAAAGCTCCGGCACAAGCAACCAAAACCTGCACGTCAACGGCTCGGTCGAAATCAACGTGCAAAACGCCGCGTACCCGAAGGTTGTACAACCAGCCCTCGGCTTCGCTCAGAACGGAGGCTTCCCAATTGAGATAGTCGTCAAGCGACCGGAGATTGGTTTTTTCCTCTTGGGTCGAATCCGCGCAAGCTCGTGCGCGAGCCTCGTCGGCAAGATCAAGCAATTCGCGCAAAGTTCAATAGGGGCATCGGCATTCTTTGGTGGTTCGGATGCGTAGCCTGATTGCAAGTTCGAGATCCGCTTTTTCGTTCTCTTTGCTCAGTTCAATATCAGACTCTTCGTACAACTTAGGCTTCCTTGTCAATCCAGATGATTTGTCCGACGAACTCGACGCCCTTGATCGAGTCGACCTTTTCGTAGTGCGCGTCAGAAAAGAAAAAGAGATAACCGCCCTTGACGAGTTCGGTGATGCGGCGCACGGCAAAGCGGCCGTTGATGCGAATCAGGTGAAAGCCTTCGCCCGCGTACCGTCCGCCGCTGATGTCCACCACGGCAAAAGCGCCTTCGGCGAAAGCAGAAACAAAGTTCGTGCCAATGCACCGATAGCCGCGCAGGACATGCTTTTCGCGTCCTGCCAAAACCCGTTGGGGGATTTCAACGGTCTCGCTCCACTGGAGGCCCTCGAAGTCAGCACTGCTCAATACCGGGACAACGATCGTTTTGCCCTCGCAGGAGTCGGATTTCCCAACAGGTAGAGGTGCAGGTGTCTGTCGCACGCTTTCTTGTACAGGACTTGCGACGATTTCAGTTAAAACCGGCACAGCGGGCAGCTTCAGTTCCGACGCTGCGGGAATCTCCTTCTCAACGCTTGATACCTTCTTGGCTGAACCTAAGGGATCGGATTTGTTCTGTTCGAACAAAACAGCAGGCGAAGCATTGCCACCGAGTTTTTTACGGCGCATGATCAAAAGCCGCGCTCGAACCGTCGCCTGAGGTTCGGTTCGTTCCGGTGCTGTCTGAACCGACGGCACTGTTTTGAGTCGTTCCTGAGCGCGATCAGCCGCTTTTTGCTCCAAGGTGCCGTTCTTCACCACAACTTTTTCAAGTTCAAGAGCTAGAGCGGATTTCTGTACAGGCGCGTGCGGCTTTCGCTGTTCGGGTTCGTTTTTGATTTCCTGAACAATCGGCGGATTTTCCATATCCATCCAACCGCTGGGTAACCCAAGGCTGCGCTCGATTCGGTGCGAGAGCATTGTTTGACGACTTCGCGTATAGCGGCTTCCGTCGTCGCGCTTGGCAAAAAATACGTCCTCAATGTCCGTGTCGCGCCTTGAACGGCCCATTTTGTGGTTGAGTTCACCGAAAGAACCGTATTGCTCAACCAAGCGTTGTATGTTGTTTCTGCGAATTTCCAGCAGATCGACCGATTCCAATTTCACTACCCCCGACGCAGCTCCTGTCCAAACAAAGAACGAAAAGGCTTGCCGCAGCCGAAAAAAAAAAAGAAAAAGGCCGCAGGCAATTTTTCGCTTGCGGCTCAATGTAGCGGGATTGCTTTTTCCATTACCCCCAAAAATTCGCTCGACGGACGAATTTTTTGGGAGGAAATCTTCAGCTTTTTCCAATTTCGAGCATTTTCAGTCTTTTACAGACTCCTTATTTTTCAAGGAGAAGAACAAAGTGTTGTAATTTATCCTAGGGTAAACACCCCCCCCAATCACTTTTTTTCATTCATTTCTTGGTAGTCAAAAGTCTTAGGTGCCATGATCGTCTCCGTCCTAAGGGACTTCCGCCGGATTGAGCTATGTCTTTGCAAGAGTCCATAGCTCATGTTCCGATCCGGCGGTTTTTGCAAAAACCAATTTTTTCCTTGCAGGTCTTGAATAAGACCAGGAGATAAAAATCATGAAAAAGACTTTGGCTGCTGTTGCAGTTCTCGGCGCTTTTGCCGGCTCCGCTCTCGCTGCTGACGTACAGCTCTACGGTATCGTTGATACCGGCGTTGGTTACAACCACGTTGACGTTGACGGTCTGGACGACGGCCAGGACATCGACACCTTCCAGATGAAATCCGGTCAGGCTTCTGGTTCCCGCTGGGGCCTCAAGGGCACCGAAGATCTCGGCAACGGTCTGACGGTTGGCTTCATCCTTGAAGACGGTTTCAGTTCCGACACTGGTGCTGACAGCGCTCCCATGTTCAACCGTGAATCGAGCCTCTTCATCGAAGGCGGTTTCGGTAAGCTCGCTATGGGTCGTATGGGCTCCTTGAACAACGGCCAGTCTTCCTGGGCTAAGGTTGGCATGATCAACGCTTTTGGTACGTCTGATTGGGGCAACTACTCCGTTCAGGTCGGCAATGTGATGGCCACCGCTGCTCAGTGGGATAACATGGTTGCCTACCAGACGCCTGATTTCGCCGGCTTCAAGGTCTATGCTCAGTACGCCATGGGTACCAACGACAACGAAAACGAATCGCGCAGCGATCGTTACTACGCTTTGGGTGCCACCTACAACAACGGTCCGTTCGCCGGCTACTTCGCTGTTGACTCCATCAACTACCAGACGGCCGACTTGGCTGCTGGTGTTGACGCTGACGACATTGACGACAGCCTGACCGTCACGTTGGGCGGCAGCTACGACTTTGAAGTTGTCAAGGTTTACCTTGGCGCTCAGTACTTCGACGAAGTGAGGCTCTCCAAGCTCAACGGCGTTGTTAACGCGATTAATGGCGTCGTTAAAACGGCTGACAAGGTCAAGGGTTATGGCATCACGTTGACGGGCGATGCTCCCCTCTGGGGCGGCAAGGCGATGTTCGGTATCGGCTATACCGATGCTGAATCGGCTGACAGCTACGAAGACGCCAACGTCAACGGCAGCATTGACCTTCAGCGTTATGTCGTGAGCGTTGGATACGACTATCCGTTCTCCAAGCGCACCGACGTGTATGCTGTGGCTTCCTACATGCAGGATAACTGGGAACGCAAGGATGGCGCTACCAAGGTTGATGCTGATCCGTCCGCTTACACCCTGTACGTCGGCCTGCGTCACCGCTTCTAATCTGACCGCTCTCATTTGAGAGTCTTCAGATAATCGAACCCGCTTCGACTTCGGTTGAGGCGGGTTTAATTTTGATCGAGCCCCACACTGACCTCCGGAAACCTCCGGGATCCACAACGTGAACATGGGGCTGACAGCCCTCCTACAGCCTAAAAAACATGTTGCAGTTTCGATACGGTTAACCAACCGACCGAAACCCGGATTCCCTGCATGTTCACTATTGAGGTGACATTGCCAATTTCCAGAGGACACGTATAATGCGCGCTTTCCCTGGAAATACAAAAAACTCGTTTTGCATTTTTGCTCGGTCTTGTACCGAGCTTTTTTTTCGCCGAGACGTATGCAAAAAAGAACCCCCGGCTCAGGGGAGAGACCGGAGGCAGAAAAAGTGAGTCATGGAGTGGGGATCCATTGCTCCCAATCAGACTTCAGCTACTTTTGTTTGATCGCTCGGTTAAAAAGTTCGATTCTCAGTGATTACTTTGCTTCCTGAGCCGCCTCTTCTTTTTCCTTGCGAACAAGACTGACAACTTCGGCTCCCGCCACTTCGCTCAAGCGAAACAGCACAACGCGAGCCCCTTGAAAGAGAAAGTTGCCGTCCTTTTTCGTTGCATCGCCCAGAGCCTTAAAAAAGGCCTCGATCTGAGGATTCAACACATCTGCTTTTTCTGCATTGAACGGAACAACAACGGTGCGACCACTTTTGAGGTGCACAGCCAGCTGCTGGATGATTTGCTGTGTCATTGAAATGTTCTCCTTTTTCATGAGGATTTCTCCCTCTCTTTTTGTATATCACTAAAAAAAAGCCTCCGGCTCAAGGCAGATAATGAGACCGGAGGTAAAAAAAGGGAGGAATGGAGCGGAGTCTCCCCCGCTCCTGATTGGACTTCTAGCTGCTTTGATTAGAACTTGATGCCGAGCTTGGCGCCAATACCGTGAGAGGTAATGTCGCTGCCGAAGGCACCGGTGTAGTTCACACCGAACGTGGCGTTCTTGCCGATAGCGGCGTCAAGGCCGATACCGACCATGCCCATGCCGGACAGTTCTTCACCGGTGATGCTGGCCGTACCCGCATCGCCAACCGTGACCTTAGCCGTAGCTTCCTTGTCACCGAAGAACTGCATGTAGCCGACGTCAGCACGAACCTTCATCGCCACGCTGCCGGCCGTGAACGGCAGAGCACCGCGCACACCGATGTTGGCAAGGCCAAGGTTCTGGTCGTCAATCTCAGTCTTGACACTGTGGTTGCCAGCACGCTGCGTGAAGTCGTCAGCCGACACGTTCAACCACGACAAGCCGATGTACGGTTCAACCTGATAGGACTCGGTATTGAAGCCCTTGTAGCTGGCTTCGCCGAAGATCTGGAAGACCGTGGCGTTGTAGTCAATCGCGTTGTGCGTGACCTGATCCAGGAAGTTCCGGCTCTGCTTGCCTTCGCGATCCTGCGTGGTGTACGCAAAGCCGTAGGTCAGACCGAACTTCTCCCAGTCGTTTTCGCCGTACATACCGATATGGATGTCGTCGCTGTCCATGTCGCCGTCATTGCCGGCGTCAAAGTCCGTCTGGCCATAGCCGAAGAACACGCCGACCTTGTTGCCGTTGCCATAGGGCAGTTCGGCACCGATGAAGCCTGCGTAGTAGTCAACGTCCATGTTGACGGAAGCGCCGCCGGCGTCAACATCACCCCAGGAACCCATACCGGCAGCCCACAGCGTGGCACCGTTTTCGAGTTCAGCGCGCTGAGCTTCGCCGTAGGCGTTAGCCTGATCCTTGATCATGCGACCCATAAGAGCCGTATTCACGATCGTGGCGTTCTGAGCGGCCAGATGGAAGTCGTTAGACAAGGAGGCGAGAGTGTTGCGGATCTGGCCCTTGGTAGCACCGGCCATTTCAGCAAACACCTGGCCGTCCTGGTTGGCCATCAGAGCATTGCCCATAGCAGCCTGACCAGACGTAGCAGCGTAGGTGGCAGCCGTAGCGTCGTTGCGAGAAAGCGTCGCGTCGATGCGGCCCCCTTCGCCTTCTTCGGTCAATTTGATTTCCGTATCAAAGAATGCGTAGTCGGGATCGACAACCGGGTTGGTATCGGTAACACCTTCGAGATGATCAGCCGTTACGGATCCCGTCACACCTGCATCATTCTTGAGGGCTTCAGCAAGCACGTCACCGCCAAGCGATACAACCGTGATACCAGCACCGTCAGCAAACGTCAGAGAACCAACTTCCACGTCCTGTCCGGCAACAACACCGTAGGTACCGCCTTCGTTGACAGTGATGTCGACGCTGTGATCTGTGGAGCTATCCTTGATTTCGCCCTTCATCGTAAACTGGTCGTCGTATTCTTTAATGATGCCGAACACACCACCGTTAACAACCACCTTACCGTTGGACAGATCACCGGTTTCTTCGTCTTTAGTGACGCCGAACGAATCGTTAAAGCCAAGGAGCGTACCATCTTCGACAGTCGTACCGCCGCGATAGGTATTATTGCCCGTCATCACTAGAGTACCGGCACCACGCTTGGTCAGAGAACCGTCGTATTCGCCATTGGCAATCTTGTCGCGAATCGACTGCGCACGTTTTTCGTAGTATTCAAGACGCCACTTCATGGCATCTTCCAACGTCACATTCTTGTTGTCGACACCTGCAAGATCGTAGTTGTGATCTTGACCGTCAGCATTGGCGGAGCCATTACTGGTGTTCGTCAGCTTGTAGTCATCAGGATTGTCGGAAACAACAACTTTGCCGTCAATCGTGCCGTCTTCGGTAACCGACTTCAGCCATGCGATGTCTTCGCGAGCACGCTGATCCAAGGCAACCTGCGAGATGTCATTCGACCACACGTCAAGCTTGACGGTCTTCATGTTGTAGTCGAAATTGCCGTTGAAGAACTGACCGGGACCGTACATGCCCTTTTCAAGATCAGGTACACCCCACCCCATGCGGTCGGAAACTTCACCTTCTGCCGGCATCGTACCGTCAACGTTGGCCCAACCGTCAATAATGGAGCCATCCGGGTTACGGTGGTGAGCCGTGGTCAGCAACACTTCGCGAGCCTGAACGGCGGTCATGTCGGTGTAGCGCGAAGCGATCACAGCGAATGCACCCGATACAAACGGCGTAGCCATTGATGTACCACTGTATCCGCCGTATCCACCACTGATATTGGAGGTATAGCCATTAGAACCAGGAGCCGCCATAGTCCAATACTTGGCATAGCCTGCTTCATTAAAACTGTCAATCAGCTTATAGTTGCCACCGCCAGCTTCTTGCAGACCAGACACAACCAACCATTGCTTTTCGGCTTCGGGATTGAAATAGGGGAACAAGCCACGATGGTAGGGATTGGCTCGATCGTTATTACCGGCAGAGAAAGCCTGAATAACATCTTTGCCTTTGACTGCATCCCATGCTGCATCGACAAAAGACGGACCACCGTTGTAGTTCTGTTTGAACATGAAATATTCATATTCAATATCGTTGGTAGTCGTCAGTTCAGGACCGCTGTGCGTGTAGTCCAGAATATTGCCATTCTCATCAACCTGCTTTAGGTTCGTACCCCAGCTGTTGTTGATGATCTTGACGCCAGCGTCAACGAGTGCGTCGTAACCGGCCTTAAAAAAACCGTAGTCAGGGAACGGACCGTAGTTGGAATCGTCAGTACCGCCGGTATTGGCTGAATAGAATTCAGAACCCCAAGCTACACCGTGCATTCCCTGACCATCACGATTGCCGGCATAAACGCCAGCGCAACCAGTGCCGTGATTGTCATTAAATTCGCTATTGTAGTAGCCATCCAGGTCGAACTTGTCTCCTTTATGGTACTTAGCAGGATCGCGGCCCTGATAGTTGTACTGAGGATAACGTTCACCGTCGTGCGTATATTCGCCAGAAGCATGCACGGCATGCCAACGATCACCAGAGAGTTCTTGGTGATCCTGCTTGATGCCCGAGTCCATCTGACCGACCTTAACGCCCTGGCCATGATAGCCGAGAGCGTAAGCAGACGATGCCTTCTGTGCCGTCAAACCCCAATTTTCCTGATACTCTTTAGTTTCCCAGGTAGCTTTGGTGTTCGGATCCTTCCATTGGGCAGAATTCTGCGCCACAATACCTGGTTCGACATAAGCTGCTGAAGCAACCGTTGCACCCATTGCAGCTGCTACAACAACTGCCACAACAGCAGCCTTGGAAGGCTTGCCGTGAGTCTTTTGTGCTTCATTGGCTACGATGTAGCAACGACGCACATCGTTCCACAACGTCTTGAAAGTCTTATTCATAAGAGTGATCCCTTTCGTGGTATCTCTGTAGAAAAAAGAAAACCGAGCCGTTGACGCGGAGAGAGAAACACCACGTCGCGGGCTCGGTAGGCCACGATACCCCCCCATGTAAAGACCTTGATCGAGATCAAACTAGGTTGAAGTCCCTAGGTTTTTACGCGGATATGTTGCCTTTTTGACACACTTTTGATTCGATTTGTCAAAAAAGAACAACACATAGGGAATTCACCTTCATGTTTGCCCTCCTCTCCAAAACCATTTCCAGGTTTTGAACTCTCTCCTATCCCCTTTCCCCGTTTTCAGATGTCTCCAATTCGCCCTCCTCGGATTGGAATATTTCTCAATTCCTCATCCTCGAATTAAAGTCCTTCCAAAACCTTTATCTCTTTCTCTGCATTTCATTTCCTGGAAACGCCTTTCAAACCATTTTTCAAAACCAGTTCATGGTTTTGAAAATACTTTTCCTAAACCATTGACAAATCAATTTTTTTGTAAATATCATTTCGCTCATCGGAAGAGCAAAACGCCCGATTCTCAAGAATTTCACTGCGGAGGGCAAGTTCTTATTTTTGAGATTATTGGATTTGTTATTCGGGATAAAGTCATGTCGGAAAAGCCGCGATATATTATTCGCAAATGGGTTGAAAAAACTTTTACAGGGCAATTGGATTCGATTGAGCGTCGTGTTCTCGAAGCGATATTTATGAATATCAAATCCCTGCGTGCAGTTAAATATTTAACGCTCAATACAACCGACATGTTCAAAGCCGGTCTGCACATGAGTTTCAAGGACCTGCGGCTGACGATCTGGGCGCTTTTCGGCGAAACAGTGCTGCTTCCGGGAATGACGGGCGGCTACCGCGTATTAGCGTCGGTACTCATCGACGAAGAAAAAGAGGAAATCCGCGTCTGCCCCAGCCTGCACCTGCTGGAAATGCGCACGCGAGCTTCCGTTTGCGACATTGAAGGCCAGGAAGCGGTCAATGATGTTCCGCAAACTCCCGAAGCTGAAGGTGATTTCGAAACGGCAGCTCTTTGCTGATTCCGGAAACCAGACAAAAGGAGACTGACATGCCCTCTTCCCTTGAAAAGGTTTCCCTTTCGCTTTCCGGGACATCAGCCGCCAACAGCACATTCGACTTTTTGGCCGACGAATTCGAAGAAGAAGCCCGGACAAGAGAAAACCTTGACGAGCTTGCCTGGAAGCTCTACGAGCGCTACATGGCTGCTCACGACGAAGACTTCGAACCGGGGTTGAGCTTTACGGAGGAGCTTCCCTGCCGCGGCGGCCTTTTGTGGGCCACAACTGAACCCGTCTATTTCGATCGAGACGAAGCAGTGATGTCGCGCTCAATCGACAACGCAGTGTGCAAAGCAGTTCGCTGCGCTTGTTTTGCCGTTGACGAAACAGTAGTCAATAAGGCGTTGAGTCAGATGGCTGTCTGTGCATAAAGGCAACACCAAGTATTGGTGAAAACCCTCTTTTAAATCAAAGAGGTCCGTTCGCCCCCTCTTTTTCGTCCTACGGGCGAAAAACCATCCCTAAAGGTTTCTCTCTCCCCTTTTTAATCAACGCGTGAAGGGCTCGGGCGCATTTCTTTCAAAGGCATGCGCCTTCATCAACTCATTTGTACGGAAAGCGTTTTCTCGGCCCTTCTTCGACTCTCTCGGCCGGAGAGCGAAGAGCCTTCAAACCCTTCACCGGGTTCGACGGACTGCCGCCGACTAAAGCCGCTTTCAAGCCTTTAAAGAACGTTCACTTTCAACTTTTTGCAAGGAGTACGCGCATTTAGTTCAAACGTGCGGGATGTGATCTATGAATAGGATCTTCAGAACTGTTTGGAATCGCGTTCGTCGGCAGTTAGTGGCCGTCAACGAATCAGTTACCGGCGCGTCTCAAGCTTCCGGTTCCACCGTCAAGGGAAGCGTTGTCAATGCGCAACCTGTTAACACCGTCGGCGTGACGCTCAAAAAGAGTGCGCTCGCACTTGCCGTCGGTTCTGCGCTGGCACTCAGTCTGCCCGTAGCCAATCCCTCGTGGATTAACGATAACGGGGGTGTGGATGGTTCTTTGACCTAGACCGTCGGCACTGTGGGAACGACGGATTGGAATGCCATCGAAGACCAAGTCATCGATATTGATGCAGGTCAGACGCTTACTGTCACCTCGTCCGGTTCTGATTACAACGAACAAGACCAGAAGGCGACGATTCCCAATATGGTAGCTCGCAACGCGGTCGCCAACCAAGGTATGGAACTGGGTGCTGAAACCGGAATTTTGAATCCCACCGAAAAAACGAGCTAGGAAGCCGTTAAAAGCTGAGCGTAGTACTCATTGGGTGATTTCATCTGTAGTTTCGAGTGCGGCCTAAGTCCATTGTAACGATAATGACCTCAGGTACCCGATCAAGCTTTGTACTAATGGGTACTACGCTTGATCGGGTACCTGAGGTCATTATCGTTTGCTACTGATTCCCAAGTGGCGAGCAACCGACAGTTGCGATTCGCCGCTTTGGACTCGTGCAACAGCTGCGCGTTTGAATTCTTCTGAAAAGCGTCTTTGCATTTCTGATCCTCTTTTGTTTCTGATTTTAAGAGTGAGGATCAAAATTCCGCTTCTGCAACCTTAGTTCAAAACAAGGTACAGGAAAAAATGCAGGATTCGGTGCCTCTCTTTTAAAACCGCAAAAAAATCAAGCGGGATTCCCATGGGAATGTCTGTAACATTCGCTGGTCTTGTTTGCGCGCTCTCGCAGCATCAGAAGCTTGAGCGGCACAAACGGCTTGAAAAAGCTGAACAACCTAACAACAAGTAAGAAAAAATGAAAATTGCACTCAAGGTCCTTGACGAACGCATCCGCGAACACCTTCCGCGCTATGCAACGCCGGGCTCCGCCGGCCTCGATCTTCGCGCCCTTCTCGATGAGCCGCTTACGATCAATCCCGATGAAACGGTCCTCGTAAAGACCGGCCTGGCGATCCATATCGGTGATCCCAATTACGCCGCCGTCATTATTCCCCGCAGCGGAATGGGCCATAAAAAGGGCATTGTCCTCGGAAATCTGGTGGGTCTGATTGATTCCGACTATCAGGGCGAACTGATGATCAGCACCTGGAACCGTGGCAAAGAGCCTTTTGTTCTGGAACCTTTCGAGCGTCTGGCACAGTTGGTGGTGCTGCCTGTCGTGCAACCCGAGTTTGAACTTGTGACTGATTTTGAAGCAAGTTCGCGCGGAGAAGGCGGTTTCGGCTCGACCGGTACGAAATAACCTGAACAGCCATCGCCATGAAATCAAGGCGCTTCTTTTCAGAGGCGCCTTTTTCATGCTTGCACTTTTCAGGCAAACCTTTGATACCGCCCGTCTCGACCGGTCATTTGCAGCGCGATAGCATGTTTGCAAGTCCACTAAACACCAATCGGAAAGGAACAACACCATGCGTGCCCATCGACCACTTGCCTCGCTCCTTGTCTGCTTGGGTCTACTCTCTTCAGGAACCGCTATGTCCGAAACCATCCAAGTTTCTGTTGACGGCAAGAGCTATCCCATCGAAATGGCCGATAACGCCGACGCTCGCACTTTCCTCGCCCGACTGCCGATGACGCTCACATTTGAGAACTTCGGTCGCAACGAACGTATTGCATATCCCAAGCCTGCTCTGGAACTCGAACACGCCGCCCGCCACTTTAAGATCACGCGCGGAACGATGACTGTCTACAAGCCTTGGGGCAATATTGCGATATTCCTCGTGGACTTTCCGTGGAGTTCCGACTTGGCCGATCTCGGTCAAATCAGCCCGGAAGGTCTTGAAGCCATTCGTAAAAGCGGCGACAAACCCGTTACCTTCTTCAAGTAACCTGCCATAAGTAAGACGCATCCTGCGATACGTCTTACCTTCTGCGTTACCTAAATACGGATTTATTTTTTTGGACAAGTATCAGACTGACAGCCAGAAGCGCACACACCGTAAGAAAAGCGCCTTGCAGCGATACCGCCGAAGATATCGCTCCGATCAGGGCAGGACCGGCCAACAGACCACCGTATCCGACAGTTGTCACAGCCGTAATGGCTTTAACGCTATCCATTGCTGCCGTTCGCGACGCAGCCGAGATGACAATCGGAGCAATGTTGGCAATTCCGAGACCCATGATAAACATGGAAACCATGGCGCTTGCCGGGTAAGGGAAGAACACTAGAGCCAGAAGCGTCGTAAACATCAGGGCGATGCCAATTGAAAGCATCGTCACAGCGCCGAACTTCATTGCCAATTTGTCGCCGATCAGACGTGAAATGGCCATTGCAATGACAAAAAGTGTGTACCCGACAGCGCTGACTTCCTGAGGTACCCCGGCGTAGTCTCGCAAATAGATAGCACTCCAGTCGAGCATGCTGCCTTCGGTCAGAAAGATGACTGCACAAACCAGCGCAAGAATGGCTACGGATCCGTTAAACGCCAATCCGTTGCTGCGCTTTTCTTTTGTTTTTCTGGGCACCTCAATTGGATGGTTTTCTATACGCCGCAGCAAAACAATCATCGTTAAAGCCAGCAAGGCCATCAGCGTTCCTACGGCCTGCCCCGGAGCAAGCCCCAGCACAAACAACGAAGTAAGCGCTACCGCCGAAACAACTTCTCCGATGGAATAAGCGGCATGCAAGCCGCTCATTAGCCGAGCTTGGTTGCGATTTTCCAAATGCGTACCGTAAATATTGACGCTCACTTCCAGACAACCCAGTGTCACGCCGTAAGCCAAAAGTGCGGCGCACTCAATGTAGAACCCTGGCACAAGCGAAAGCACCACCAGCAAAAGGCAGGACGCCAATCCGGAAAGCAATATCGCATTTCGAGCTCCGATACGCTGCGTCAACCGACCAGCCAAGGGCATGCCGACAAAAGAACCGACTCCTAAGCCCAACAGCAAGAAACCCAAAACATAGGGCTCCAACAGCAATTGCGCCTGAACAAAAGGAATCAAAGGAGCCCACGAGGCCACTGTAAAACCTCCGGCGAAAAAACCGATGCGGGCAGCCCAAAGTTCAGCTCCGGAAACAGCATTCATTCGATTGCCGCTTCCCGCATGGATTTTCTCGTCAGCCTTTGCATCTTGCAAAGAATGTTGAGCAGATAAATTTAGATCAAGCGTCGCAACCGCGCTCATCGGTTTCTTTTTGAGAGAGGAATTCAAAGACATAGGCCTGTTCCGTAGAGTTAGTCATAACGAAATTTTCTCATCAAAATTTTGAGTAATCTAGTTAGAATTCATCAATAAATTGATAGATACTAAAAGGCGCACTGTCCCATGGGATTAAAAATTGATGAACTTCGCTCCTTTGTTGCCGTTGCGGCAACAGGTTCATTCTCTGAAGCGGCACGAAAAATGAGACGGGCTCAGTCGGTGGTGTCGATGCATATTTCAGGCATGGAGGCCGAACTTGGTTACAAGCTTTTTGACCGGACGCCCAAACCTGTTTTGACACCCAGAGGAACTGAACTTCTGGTCGGCGCGCAACGTCTTCTGGCTGAAGCGGATCGTCTTGAAACCCGAGCCCTGTCGCTTACCGATACGCCATCCCCTGCTCTTTACATGGGCATTGATCTTGTCCTGGAAGCTCCGGTCATGATTGACTGGCTGCGGCTGTTTGCCCGACGCTTTCCATCCGTACGGCTGCAGGTTGAAAACATAACCGGTTCTGAAGCAGACTGGTTTTTCAGCAAAGCCGGCATGAATTTGGCTCTGATTTTTGCATCCTCCCCATCTTCTCACTGCGATGAGAGATTGCTCGGGCACTCACCCGTGTCCATTGTTGTCGCAAAAAACCATCCGTTGGCCTCCCTTTCTCGGCCAACCCTTGAAGATTTGCGCTGCTACCGACAAATCGTGGTGCACGCCAGAGCACCGGAAGCAACTCCACCCCGTGTTATTTGCAACGACCATTGGGAAGTTGACAGCGGCCTATGGGCTTTGGGCTTGGCTGCAAAAGGGGTAGGCTGGGCGATTCTGCCCAAATTCTTACTTTTAGGTCAGTCGCCGTACAAGAACTTGGTTACTTCCATCGATTCAACGCTTGCGCTTGCTCCGGAACGTCTTGTGTTACGAAGCCGCGACGGTGAAGTTGATCCCGAAATTTTAAATTGGTGGGCAGGCACAATCAGTAAGTACAAAGCCAAAATCGGTCTTACCTAAAAATCCGTCGCATTCCTTCCAGCAAGAAAATTTCTTCAGTCGGTGCCTGGAAATACCGTCAGCCGTGCACAAACATACTGTACGACGTTGAAAGCGGCCCCAAGGCTGTAGCTATTCGGCTCTCGCCTTGATCCAATTCTTGATCTCGTCGACAACTTTTTCTTCCCGACCATTGAAACCATGGTACGCAAATGCCTGACATGGCTTACCTTTGGTCTTTCCGCCGGATACGGTCACGAAGTCGGCATTTAGCTTTGCCGCAAGTTCTCGGGCCGCATCGTAAGGCGTGCTCTTGCAGCCATCGGAAACATGGTGCACAAAGAGTTTAGGGACCTTGATTGCATCCAATGGGATATCTCTGAGCTCTTTCATTGACGCAGTAAAGACCACACCATCGAGACGGTCACGACATTTACCGGCGACTTGAGCCGCCGCCAGCGTACCTCTGCTGGTTGAGACCAGCCAGACTGAGGCATGCGGATACAGTTGCCGGATTCTGTCGAGCAGCAAAGAAAAACGCTTTTGATCACTCGAAGCATCGGTTGAGACCGTTGCAAACTCATTGTCGGCCAGAAGTAAACGGGAGCGAATCAGAAAATTGTTGCGCTTACCGAAGAAAATCTTTCCGCCCGTTAGGTGCGCCGCGACACGTCCGTCGCCACCCGGGAAAAGAATCAGGACATATTTCGGCGACGGACTTTCGGCTGTCAGAATGCAAGTAGCCGTTGGATCAGTCTTATCAAAGTTCAGCAGCGAATCTCCGGCAAACACTGTCGACACAGCAAACGCCGTTACACTCAAAACAAGTTTTGCGAGTCGCATTTTTTCCTCGTCTTCTCTGTAAACAACCTCCCTGCTGCCTTCGCCCGACCTTATCTTGGAAGTCTGAAAAAAAGCAAAGGCACCGGTATCACTTGTATAGGACACCGGTGCCTCTTGTGGATTATGGATCTGCCAATTCGAGCAGATCAGAGCTTCTCAGTGAGTTCCTTGATCACTTCGACCGCATCTGCCTCCAAATAGTAGTCAGACATTTCGAAGATCGGAGCTTCAGCATCCTTGTTCACGGACACGATAACTTTGGAGTCCTTCATGCCGGCTACGTGCTGAATGGCGCCGGAAATACCGAAAGCCATGTAGAGCTCGGGAGCCACGATCTTGCCGGTCTGACCGACCTGCGTTTCGCTGGGTACCAGGTTCATATCCACCACGGCTCGGGTGGAACCCAAAGCTGCCCCCATCTTTTCGGCAAGCTTATCAAGAGCGGCAAATCCTTCTTCGTCGAAGAGACCGCGGCCTCCGGCAACGACGCGCTTGGCAGTGAGCAAATCCGGACGATCGCTTGCCGCTTCTTCCACACTCACAAATTTAAATCCGCGGGAAGACGGCGTCACAGAAAGCTTCTCAACGGCAGCATTTCCGCCTTCGGCTGGAACCGCCTCAAAAGAGGTAGCACGGACACTTGCTACAACAGGTGTTGCGGAGGTTTTGACGGTAGCCAGAACGCCGCCCGCGTAGATGTAGCGCTTGAACGTATCGGCGGAGATCACGCCTGCAATTTCAGTGAGAGCTGACACACCGAGTTTGGCGGCCGTGCGCGGCATAGCGGCCTTGCCGGACGTGCCTGCCGTAAAGAGGATGTGGCTATAGCTACCGGCCTGCTGAGCTGCCAGCACAGCATCCGTCAATGCTTCGGGCAGGCAGTGATTAAATGCTTCGCCTTCGGCTACAAGCACCTTATGCACACCGGTCACAGAAGCCGCCTGCTTGACTGCCCCTTCGCAGTTTTGCCCAGCCACCAAAACGTCAACTTCAGAGCCGAGTTCAAAAGCCGCCTTGAGCGTATTCAGAGTCGAAGACTTAAGCTGAGCATCGCTGTGCTCTGCAATCACAAGAATAGTCATATTCCTTCAATTCCTATTATCAGAGCACCTTGGCCGTGTTTTTCAAAACGTCAATCAGTTCATCAACACTGTTCAACTTGACGCCGGCACTGCGAGCGGGCGGTTCAATCACTTCCTGCAGATCAAGCGTGCGCTTGCCGATGTCAGCCACGTCGGCGGCTTCAACAGCATCCACGGGCTTCTTCTTGGCCTTCATCATATTGGGCAAGGTCACGTAGCGCGGTTCGGCCAGACGCAGGTCGGCAGAGACCACGGCAGGCAGTTCGCCTTCAACCTTCATCAGCCCCGTATCGGTTTCTCGCACGCAGATGATCTTGCTGCCTTCAAGCTGCAGACTGCTGACGTTGATTGCCACGGGCCAGTCCAGAAGAGCCGAGAGCATCTGCGGCACCTGACCGGCATCATTGTCAATAGCCTGTTTGCCTAGAAGCACCAGAGCGGCCTCTTCTCGCTTAGCAATAGCAGCCAGGAGTTTGGCAACGGCCAGGGGTTCAATCTTGGTGTCGGGATGCTTGATATGAATCGCACGGTCAGCACCCATCGCCATGGCCACTCGTAACGTGTCGACCGTCTTATCGGGACCGATCGAAACGACCACAACCTCGTCAGCCTGGCCGGCTTCCTTCAGCCGAACGGCCTGCTCGACGGCGATTTCGTCAAAAGGATTCATGGACATCTTGACGTTGGCCGTATCGACATCCGAGTGGTCGGGCAAGACGTGAACCTTTACGTTGTAGTCCACAACTCGCTTAACCGCAACAAGAATTCGCATAACAAGAACTCCAATAGCCGTCCGAAACGAGCAGTTGTTGAGAACCGTTTGCGGACGTTTTTAAGCTGCACTATAGAAAGACGGCGGCAATTATAAAGAGCACAAAGCCGATTTTGACACCATCAAAAATGCGAGTTTACGCACAATGCTGAAGGCTTCCCTAACAACGACTTATCAAAGAAAAAGCCGTCAAAATTGAAATTCAAACGTGAATTCCGATTCAGCTGAAAATGTACCGAAAAGCAGACATAAGCCCTTGAAATCACGCATTTTTGTATTTCATATGTGAGAAAATGTAATCAAAGAAAGACATATGGTTCGGGCGCTTAGCCCCTTTGGACACATACGGGATCGAGAGCTATGAGAAACAACACAACACCGAGACTGCCGCATTTGAAGCAAATCCTTCTTTGGATCGCTATTTGGCTTGCCGTTTTTATTGTCATCCGCATGATCGGATGGGGCGTGGGTGAAGCCTGCGACGGAACCATCAACTGTCTTATTTAATCGGTCTGAGCGATAATTGGATCGGATATGGCTTTGGCGGCCCGAGCGCAGCAGGAAGCCCTCCTGCAGCTCGTCTCCTTTGCTTCCCTTAGCGCCTCTTTTACAGCGCCTGCTCTCCGGCCGCCGATCGGGCCCGACCTCAATCTAAGACATCCTTCTTTTTGTGTACGTCTTATGGCGGCGCTTTTTCACTCGCAAGTTGCATCCTTTTGTGGCATATTTCGGTGCACTCTCACACGGTGACGCGCAACATGCTGTCACCGAGCGAATTTCATCGTCCCGGATTCCTTGTTTGTTGCTCTTATGAAGGTTGAGCTCGCCATTGTCGGCTTGAGCTCCCGCTGTTCTTTTTTGTCACCGGCTCACTTGGAGCCGCAAGGGGAGTTTGTGGTCTTTTTCCCTCTCCCTGTACCTGAAGCACAAACACAACGATCAATTTTTTCACCTTTTTGTCTTTTAACTTTTTAGGAGTCACATTCCGATGCTGTCCGACATTGAAATTGCTCAGAGCGCCAAACTCAAGCGTATCGACGACCTCGCTCATGAGTGGGGATTGGAAGACAACGAATTTGAACCGTATGGCTGGGACAAGGCCAAGCTCACCCTCAACCCGGAACGCAAGGCTGACGCCAAGCTGATTCTCGTCACTGCCACCTCCGGCATGCCCGCCGGTTCCGGCAAGACGACCACATCCATCGCTCTTGCTCAGGCACTCAACCGACTCGGTAAGAAGGCCGTTCTCGCGCTTCGCGAACCCTCCCTCGGTCCGGTCTTCGGCATGAAAGGCGGTGCCGCTGGCGGCGGCTACTCGCAGGTGTTGCCGATGGAATCCGTGAACCTGCACTTTACCGGCGACTTCCACGCCATCACCGCCGCCAACAACCTCATTTCCGCCTTGGTCGACAACGCCCGTCACCAGCGTCAGATTGATCTCAAGGAAGTCACCTGGCGCCGCGTGCTTGACGTCAACGACCGTCAGCTGCGTAACATCGTGACCGGTCTGGGCGGCAGCGCCAACGGCACCCCCTCGGAAGCAGGCTTTGACATCACAGCCGCCAGCGAACTGATGGCCGTTTTGTGTCTTGCCACCGACCTTGATGATCTGCGTGCCCGTATCGATCGTCTCGTGCTGGGCATCAAACGCGACGGTTCGGCCTTCACCTGCGCCGAACTCGGCGCCACGGGCTCCGTCATGGCTCTGCTGCTTGACGCCATGAAGCCCAACCTTGTGCAGACGCTTGAAGGTACGCCCGCTCTCGTGCACGGCGGCCCGTTTGCCAACATCGCCCACGGCTGCAACTCGGTGGTCGCCACGCTTGCCGCCATGAAACTCGGTGAATACGCCATTACGGAAGCCGGCTTCGGTTCCGATCTGGGCGCTGAGAAGTTCTACGACATCAAGTGCCGTCACGCGGGTCTGCGTCCTGCCGCCGTCGTTCTTGTCACCAGCCTCAAGGCGCTGAAGTGGCACGGCGGTGTGGCTCTGCCCGAAATCGGCAAACCCAATATGGAAGCTCTCAAGGCCGGTCTGTGCAACCTTGACGCACACGTCGCCAACCTCAAGGCTTTTGGCCCCGAAATTGTTGTTAGCATGAACCACTTCTACAACGACCCGGAAGACGAAATCGCCGTCTTGCGCGCTCGTTGCGAAGAACTCGGCGTTCGCTTTGCTATCAGCGACGGCTTTGCCAAGGGCGGCGAAGGCGCCGAAAGCGTGGCCAAGGAAGTTCTTGAAGCCGCAGCTGCTTCCAAGGGAGAACTGCACTTCACCGTGGAAGATGAAGATCCGATCGCCGTCAAGGTTGAAAAGATCGCCAAGCGTGTCTACGGTGCCGGCTCGGTTTCGTTCTCCGAAGCCGCCAAGAAGGACCTCAAGACACTCACCGACATGGGCTTTGGCAATCTGCCTGTGTGCATCGCCAAGACTCCCTTCTCGCTGACAGCCGACCCGAAGGCGCTCGGTGCCCCCAAGGGCTTCGATTTGCCGGTTCAGCGCGTGATTCTCAATGCCGGCGCCGGTTTTGCTGTCGTCACAACTGGAGCCATCATGCGTATGCCGGGGCTTCCCAAGGCCCCTGCTGCCATGCACATTGACGTCAAGGACGGCAAGATCACCGGTCTGGCCTAATCGGACAAACGCATCGACATAAACCGAGACACTTCTCTCGGTTCGTCAACGGCAGATTCCTTTCCGAGGAGCCTGCCGTTTTCGTTTTGTCACCAAAGCAACATCATCACGTCAAAAAGCACAGCTACTGTCTGCGCCGATGCATACAGTAGAAAAAGTTGAACAAAAACAAAGAAAAAGATGTCGCAAAATGCTCTCTCCGTCTGCTATGAAGACGCAAACCACACCTCTGCACTTATCGGCCGTGTTTCTCTTCGAAACGGATCGATCGCCTTTGAATCCAATCACTCGGTGTTCAACAAATCTTCTGGTTGGAACCCCGCCTGCGAGATAAATGACGAGAAGCAATTGACGAGCCTTATCGTCGATTCGCTTCCGGATCTCTGGGGGCGAAAAGTAGCTTCCGAACTTCTCAAAGCTCGCGCGCGCAAAGATGAAGTCCGCCCAGCTCCTGTCGATGATGCTCAACTTCTCAGACTCGTCTGCGACAGTGACCGCATGGGGGCTCTGCGATTTGTCGATGAAAAAATGCCCGGGCGTTATCTCGGCGAAAGACGCTTCACGCCTCCAACAACGGTTGACTTGGCCGAACTCTGTCAAACAGCTCGTCGCATCGAAACCGGCGACATGCTCTCATCCGCTTGTCTCGAGCAATTCGCAGAAAACGCGACGGCTCTCGGAGGGTCTCGCCCTAAAACAAGTTTCATCAACGAGCAGAGTCAACTCTGCATCGCCAAATTTCCGAGCATCAACGATGACAGAGACAAAGGTGCCTGGGAGTACGTAACCGCGCGTCTGGCTCAACAAGCCGGCATCCGACTGCCGGACTTTGAGCTGATTGACATTGACGACCCTTTCGGTCGCGTCTTTGCCTCCAAGCGCTTTGACAGGACTGAAGCGGGGTCTCGTCTGCACTTTCTGTCCGTCAGAGCCTTGCTCGGTGCAACAGATAACCGTGAACCCCGCAGCTACCGAGACCTGACATCACTGATCGAAACTATCTGTCACGATCCGGAAAAACAAAAAGAAGAATTGTGGCGGCGCACCATCTTCAAATGCCTCATCCACGACGGAGACGATCATCTGCGCAACCTGGGTTTTCTTTTCACTCCGGCAGGCTGGGAACTAGCACCCGCATTTGATCTCAATCCGTCACTTTCTAAAAACCACCTGACACTCACCTATGGCGACGGATACCGAGACATTACCCCTGAAGCGCTTTTGAAACATTCTTCCGACTGGAGCATTCCTTCGGATATCGCCGAGAAAATCGCTTATGAAACAGTTCAGAGCATTGCCCGCTGGAAAGACGAAGCTCAATCCGCAGGTATTTCAGAGGCGCAGATCAAAATGATGCAACCCGCCTTTACAGAGCACTTTGATTGCATTTAAAGAATCAACCACTTCCTATTTCGCTAAAAATTCGCCATATCTTCATCTGAACGATAGACATCATCAAAAGAAAACGGCATACGGCATCATCTAAACAAAAACGAAAAAAGGCGAACAGGCCAATTCACTTTCAAAATTGATCGCAACAGGCCAAAAATGCATCTTTTGAATCAGAGCTCCGTACTTTTCCCTAGTCAAATTGGGGAGTTCTGCCTATGTGGAAATAAATCTTTTCAGGTTTTTCGACCTACTCCACCGCTCTCTTCGACTATGTCTGTTAGGCTGTATGCCCGTTTGTCATACAGTTCGCTGTAAAAGAAAGGATCGTTTCAATGCCGCAAATCCTCTTTATTCACTCAAGCGCGTTCGCTTCTGAGGTCCGCAAGGAGAACCAGGGGTCATATACGCGAAAGATGGCTCGCATCCTGCGCGAGACCATTCGAGGGCGCGGCGTCAAAATCGTTGAACGTGACGTAGCCGCCAAGCCGCCCGGAATGATTGATCAATCCTTCTTGCAGGCAGCCAGAACTTCCGCCTCTCACCGCACCCCCGAGCAAATTGAACGTCTGAGGGAAAGTGACGAATTGGTGGGCGAAGTTCTCGCTTCCGACGTACTCGTGATTTCCTGCCCCGTCTACAACTTCGGCATCCCGGCGCCTTTGAAAGCTTGGATCGACAATATCGTCCGCGAAGGCAAAACGTACACCTTCGGAGAAGGCCGCAATGCCAAACGAGTCTACGGTTTGTTGCACAACAAACTTGTGGTGTTGCTCCAAAGCTCTGGAAGCTCCGGCTTTCATACCGGTGGTTCCCGCGAGTCACTCAATCACGCCGATAAGGCTGTGATTGCAGTTTTCACGGAGCTTGGCGTACATAAGTTTGAAAAAGCCTCAATGGAAGGCGTGTGTGAAGAAACAGACGAAACACTTGAGCGCAACTGGATTCAGTGTGAACGCCGTTTGGCCGAAATCGCTGATCGCATCAAAGTTCGCTGGCGCGATCAGCATCGCGTCTAAACAAAAGCGCAGGCCCTTTCGAGACTGCGCCTATCGACTCATAGCCGACGCGCCTGTTCGAGCGCGTCGGCTTTTTGTTGTCTTTACTCTTCGTCATCCTTGCTTGCCGGTTTGGCAGGCTTGGAACGGCTGGCTTCGAGCTTGTCCAGATAAGCCGCATCAATGTCGCCCGTAACGTATTCGCCGTCAAAACACGAGCAATCGAAGCGGGAAATATTCGGATTAAGATCGGTGAGCGCTCCCTTAAGTCCTTCGACCGTCTGGAAGATCACAGCGTCGGCACCGATCTGACGCGCAACTTCTTCGGCAGAAGCCCCGTGACCGCAGATCAGTTCAGAGCGAGTCGGCATATCAATGCCATAGACATTGGGATACATCACGCGGGGCGCGGAAGAAGCCACGTAGACCTTCTTAGCTCCGGATTCACGAGCCATCCGCACAATTTCACGCATGGTCGTACCACGCACGATCGAGTCGTCGACGAGCAAAATGTTCTTGCCGGCAAATTCCACCGGCATGGCATTGAGCTTCTGACGAACGCTCTTTTTGCGCATTTCCTGACCAGGCATGATAAAGGTGCGGCCAACATAGCGATTCTTGATGAATCCTTCGCGGTATGTAAGCTTTAGCTTTTCGGCGAGCTGCTGCGCGCACGGACGACTCGAATCGGGAATCGGCATCACCACGTCAATATCGCGCAGATTCAGGTGTTCTGCTACCTCGTTGGCAAGGTATTCGCCCAACCGTAAACGAGCACCATAAACACTGATGCCGTCGATATAGCTGTCGGGACGTGCAAAGTAAACATACTCAAAGGCGCAGGGATTGAGCTGCGGCTTTTCTGCGCACTGGCAGCTGAAGAATTCACGATCCTTGGAAATAAAAATTGCTTCGCCCGGAGCAAGGTCACGAACAAAGTCGTACTCGAGACCGACCATAGTGACCGATTCTGAGCTCACCAGATAGTCAGTCGTGCCGTCAGCCTGCTTTTGAGTACCAAAGCAAAGCGGGCGAATACCATTGGGGTCACGGAAAGCCAACAGTCCCTTACCGGCAATCAGAGCCACGACCGCATAAGCACCCTTAACACGCTTGTGCACGCCCTTGACGGCTTCGAAAGCCACTTCGGCAGTGAAATATCCCGACGGAGGAACAATCTTCATAAGTTCGTCGGCAAGCACGTTAAGAAGCACTTCCGAATCACTCGAAGTGTTAATGTGACGACGATCCTGATTGTAGAGTTCGGCGGCAACTTCCTGCGCGTTGGTGAGGTTCCCGTTATGCGCAAACAAAATGCCGTAGGGAGCATTCACATAAAACGGCTGACTTTCTTCATTGGAGCTAGCACACCCCTGCGTGGGATAGCGCACGTGGCCGATGCCCGAACACCCCGTCAAGTCACGCATATTGCGCGTCCGGAACACATCACGCACAAGCCCCATGGCTTTGTGCACGTGAAAAGTCAGCCCGTCAAGAGTTCCGATACCGGCAGCGTCCTGGCCGCGGTGCTGCAACAGTAGCAGTGCATCGTAAATACGCTGATTGACCGGTTTCTGGCTGATCATGCCGACAATGCCGCACATTTCCCTTTATTCCTCAAGGCAACATTAAAAAAGAGCGCGAATTGTACCCGACAGGTCTCTGATTCGCTTTCAAAATATCAAAAATTTAACGCCGGCCCTACAAACGGTCGACCGGCGTTATCTTCAAAAACTTTTCTTAGCACGCATCTCCGCTATCGTGGCCGGCAAATACGGCAACGAAAAGTCGATCACTCGCTCTGCGGGGACAATTAAGACGGAGTTGCGCCAGTAACCCGTCTTCACAGCACTTGTCAACCCCATAACGAAAACGACGGCACAGACAATCACAATGCCTCGCATCAAGCCAAACACCGCCCCGATCGCACGATCTTCGAAACTGATTGACGCTGCGGCAAGAAGCTTGGAAAAAATTTTACCGGCGATACCAATCGTAAAGAGAGTCACCACAACTATTCCCACCGCCGCAAAAGCAGTGCGAATCAGAATTGACACGGACGGCAGCGGAATCAGTTCAGCCAGCTCCGGTGCAAAACGCAACGACAGAAATATCCCGAGCACCCAACCGACGATAGCGAGAATCTCCCGCACAACACCACGGGATACACCCAAAATCGTCGAGAAAAACAAAACGGCCAAAATGACCCAATCGATCTCATTCATTCTTGTGTTCTAGCCTATTTGTTTTCCGTATGAATGCCACCGTTGCTGATTGCATTGAGAGCCAAAATGTCTAAAGCGCGTTTTGCATCGTCCTGCGATGCAAAGCGTCCGACACGTACACGCCACAAGTCGCTGCCGCGACGACGAACAATCTCCGTATAAGAAGGCAAGCCTAATTTTCGCAGATCTGCGGCCACCTTTTCTGCCGACTGTTTCTGACTTGTAGCCACAACCTGAATAAAGTACCGTCCGTTTGAAACCGCTTGCAACGGTCCTTGAGTTGCCTTAGTGGCTACAACCTCCTTTTTCTGTTCTTCTTTATTTTTTTGCGATTTTTCTACTGATTTTGCCTGCCCTTCAGATTTGGCAACCGCCTTGGCCTCCACCGACTTCTGTTCCGGCGTTGTTAACTGCTTGGCACCCGCCGTAACCGGATTATCGCTTTTCAAACTTTGGGCTGCCGCAGGCTCTGCCGTTGCGAGATCCGTCGGGATTGTCGGCACCTTTTTTTCCTTCCGGTTGATCGGTACGACCTTTGCTGCAGTGTTGTCCTGCAAGGAAGGAATTTCCAACTTGGCACCGCGCTGCGAGTACATATCGTTCGGCTCAAACAAAGCCGGCGCAACGACCGCAACAGCCGCCACAATAGCAAGCAACCCGATCAGTCGACGTTTGTTCTTGAGTCGGGCAATTTGTTTGCGGTGCTCCTCGTCTTCGGCTCCCAGATCCATATCTTCCATAGGCGAACTGGTGTGTACAGCACCTTTACGAGGAGGATTGGGGCCAAAAAGTTTTTGAAACTTGTCGATCATGCGAACCGAAACGCTCGAAACGTCGTTCAATAAAAAACACCAACTGGACGATGTATCAAAAAAAGGACCCGCAGACCGGATATTCCGGTACGGGCCCTCTTTTGTTGCTGCCGCTACAGATTACTTAACCTGACTTGCGGCAAGCTGTTCTTCGCGAAGATCATGCTTGAGGGATTCAATAATCCCTGTGACCGTCACAAAAGAGCCGAACCCGATAATTTTAACAGTCTCGGGCCCCTCAGTGAGACTTTCTTTCAAAGCTTTGCGAATGGCATCGTCTACAGAGCTACAGGTAACCACCTTGCCCATATCGACACCGCCTTCCTGCATTGCATCCATCAGCTCAAGAGCTTCGGCGCCACGTGGCTCTGGCAATCCCGTTACAAACCAACGGTCAATATGTCGGTTCATGATCTTGGCAACCGAAGCCATGTCCTTGTCGGCAAACATACCGAAAACAGCCCACACCTTGTCCTTTGGCGATGTGGTGCGCGCTAGATTCTCAGCGAGCACTTCCGCAGCCTGCGGATTGTGTCCGACGTCAATCGTGACACTGGCACCGTATTGATCACACTCCTTGACCTTCTCGAAACGGGCGGCAATGACGACGTTTTCCAAACCCTCGACTACGGCCGAGCGCGTCACCGGCAGGAAATCCTGCATCACGGCCAGAGCAGCCAAAGCGCCCGCTGCATTCTGCAACTGAGCGACTCCTGAAATCGCCGGTTTGGGTAGATTGCGCCATTCGGTCGTATGAATCGTTGCCATGGACCGCAGGTCCATCTCGAAGTCCCACATACCATGGTGGCGATAAGTCAAAAAGTCCTTACCCCACACATAAATCGGCGCGAGCAGTTCATGCGCATATTCAATCACCGATTCAGGCGGTTGCGGATCAGTACAAATCGCCGGCTTGCCATGGCGGAAAATATGCGCCTTTTCCCAGCCGATTTTTTCGCGTGTATCACCAAGATACGCCGAGTGATCAATACCGATGCTGCACAAGATGGCACAATCCGTATCAATCGCGTTCATCGCATCGAGACGACCGCCCAATCCAATTTCCAGAATCACAGCGTCAAGATGTGCCTTTTGGAAGATGCGCAGAATCGCCAGTCCCGTAAATTCAAAATACGTCAGCGGTTTATCGCCGCGGGCCTTCTCGACTTCCTTAAACGCCTCAATGAGCGTGTCATCGTCGACTTCATCGCCTGCAATCACGCAACGTTCGTTAAAACGCAGCAAATGCGGAGACGTATGCATACCCACGCGATACCCCGAGTAACGCAGGACAGATTCCAACAAAGCACAGGTGCTACCTTTACCGTTGGTGCCTGCCACGGTAAACACCGGGCAAGTAAACTCGATTCCCATGCGAGCAATCATGTCTTTCATGCGCTCGAGACCGAGATCCATGGGTTTTTCATGGATTTTGCCGATGTAGTCAAGCCACTCATTGAGACCGGCTTGCTGCCCGGGAGCAGTAAAAGTTGTTGTATTGGCCATTGAGTCGTACTCCATGCCTTTTTTTCTTGGCGGCGCTGATCACACCCGCCGCCCGTGGGTGTCTGCTTCGAATTCGTTTCTAGCGTCTGGCACACACGTCCAGACATTCAATCTCATTATGCCGCGGCTTGACGGCAGCGATGCGCTGCAGATAGCGATCGTTGTCCGCACGGCCGTCTTCATACGCCAATATATGCCAATCGGACGGGATCAGATGCAGCAACTCTCTGTCTTGCAGAAAATGCTGAGGATTCTTCGGCCCGAAATTGAGCATTGTCTGATGTCGCGTGAATGTCTCGTACAAGAAAAAACCGCCGGGTTTGACACAGGAGCATAACGCGTCAAATCGATCACGCCAGAGGTAGTTGATGCCGATGACTGCGTCAAAAGACTCGGGAGCGAAAAACCAATCCTCTTTTTCCAAATCTCGTTGGATATACTGCACCCCTACTAACGGTTCAGGTACAGGATTGATGTCGACCGCCGTCACATCACAACCAAGTCCGACCAAAAAACGCGTGTTGCGACCGTTACCGCTAGCTATCTCAAGAACGCGGGTACCTGTCTTAAGATATGGCGAAAAACGAATGAGCCATGCGCTTGGCAAATCAGCTTTGGTACTCAGGTCGGCAGCCATCGTTAAAGTCCTTTCGCAAAACGTCAGAAGATAGCGTTGACAAGCCAGCTGCCGAACATAAGAAACGGCCGCACAAAATAACTCACAAGCCCGGTCACAATCAAAATCAACAGGATACCCATACCCCAAGGTTCTGTCCTCTGATAGGCAACTGCTGTTTTAAGAGGCAGCAATCCCGAGACAATGCGGCCGCCATCCAGAGGAAGAATCGGTAACAAGTTAAACGCCATGAGCATCAAGTTCACGGAGATGCCGGCGTAGCAGAAATCGAACAAAAGCTGTGCGGCGGCTTGCGATGGCATCATGCCGATAAAAAGCTTCAGAGCAAGAGCCCAAAGTAAAGCTTGAACCAGATTGCAACCAGGACCGGCGAGGGCAACCCAAATCATGTCCGTCTTGGGATTGCGCAGCAAGCGGAAATTAACGGGAACAGGTTTAGCCCATCCGAACAGCAAACTTGATCCACCGCTAATCAGGCTGCCGAGCAATAAAACACCGGGCACCAAAAGCGTCCCAACCGGATCGATGTGCCGAATCGGGTTCATCGTGACGCGGCCGAGTACCCAGGCGGTACGGTCGCCGCAGAGCTTAGCGACGTAGCCGTGCGCGGCTTCGTGCAGCGTAATGGCCAAAATCGCGGGAATGGCCCAGAGAGCAATGGTGGAGACGGTGTCTAACATAATGGTTTTGATGCTACCACGCGAAATAGGAAAAACGATAACGAGAGGCGGCCTGCGGTGAACAATTGTCAATGCGTCAAGACGGTCGGCTTAGAATCCTTCTCTTCTGCCCTAGTTCGTTGATTTTCAGGAGTTTTTACTCCTTGAGAATCAATTTGCGAAATATTTTGAACCGTTTTCCCAAATACAGTTGTTAACGAAAAAATAAAGATCCCCGCCATTTCTGACAGGGATCCTTGATTTGTCTATTTGTTTGTCGGAAGCGCCCGCTTTAAGCAAAGCGCTTCATTGACTCGCAATTAGAACACTGCGCAAGCAGCAAAGCCGAGTGCCACGGAGAACACGATGGCGAGCACGCCAGGCAGGAAGAAGGCGTGGTTGAACACCCACTTGCCGATACGGGTCGTACCCGTGTCGTCCATCTGCACGGCACCCAGAAGCGTCGGGTAGGTCGGCAAAACGAACAGCGCGGACACGGCGGCGAAGGAAGCAACCAGCATGTAGGAGTCGCCCGGGTTGCTGGCGGAAATACCGAGAGCAGCAACGACAGCAGGCGTAATGGCCTTAGCGGTAGCAGCCTGAGAGTACAGGAGCATAGCAGCAAAGAAGTACACCACAGCGAGCAGAGCCGGATACTGGGCAACGGTCGCGGCAGAGAATTCCTTGATTTCGGCAGAGTGACCGGACACGAACGTGTCGCCAAGCCAAGCAACGCCGAGCACGCAAACGATAGCCACCATACCGGACTTGAACACGGACGTGGAAGCAACGTTACCAACGTCAATCTTGCAAGCCATAGTGATACCGCAACCAACCAGAAGCATCAAGCTCATGATAGCAGCGTCACGGCCGACAACCACGTTCTTGATGATGCCAACAGCCGGCGAAATAGCGGAAGCATAGAGAACCACGCAGAGAACGCCGATCAGGAAGATACCGACGGAGAGCTTGGCACCGGGCTTGAGGTTGTAGGTGCGAGCACCTTCAGGAGCATTCACGAGACCCTTAGCCAGACGATCCTTGTAGACAGGGTCGCTGTCGAGGTCGAGGTTCTGAATCATGGTCATCACGAAAGCGGTGAGCATGCAGCCGATGAAGGTCGTCACAATCCAGATACCCAGCAAGGCGGGATAAGACCAGCCGAACGGTTCCAGAACACCGGTCATGTAAATCACAGCAGCCGACACCGGAGAAGCCGTAATGGCGATCTGGGAAGAAACCACAGCGATAGACAGCGGGCAAACAGGACGAATCTTCTGTTCCTTAGCGACTTCAACGATAACCGGGATCATCGAGAAGGCGGTGTGGCCGGTACCGGCGAAAATCGTCAGCACATAGGTCACAACAGGAGCCAGATAGTTGATGTACTTGGGATTGGAACGAAGGATACGTTCAGCAATCTGGACGAGGTAATCAAGACCACCGGCGAGCTGCATTGCGGAAATAGCAGCGATCACGGAGGTGATGATCAAGATCACGTCCCAGGGAATGTTACCCGGCTTCATGCCGAGGCACAAACCCAAAACCAGCACACCGGCGCCGCCGGCGTAGCCGATACCGATGCCGCCAAGGCGAACACCGATGAAAATCGCACCGAGAAGTACGATTATCTGAAGAATAAGCATGATATCCATGACATCTCCAAAGGGTTGTTAACAACTTTGTTTTATTTATGCTACAGAGCAGCTCGCAACGAAAGTCACGGCCGCTCTGCAGTTTCAGATCTCTTGAGGCGGATTCCGGAGACCGCCCCAAGGATTCCCGTAGTTCCGATCAGGTTACTGAACGAACTTCGGTGCAATCAGGTTCTGCAGATTGAACGTGGCATCCCACTCTTCCTGAGTAAGAAGCTTGCGTTCTTCCACAACAACCTGGTGCAGAGACTTGCCCGTGTGATAGCACTCGTGTGCCATTTCAGAGCAAACCTTGTAGCCGAGATGCGGCTTCAAGAGGGTGACGATACCGCAAGAGTTCATAACCATCTGAGCGGTACGTTCGGCATTGGCGGTAATACCATCAATGCACTTCGTGCGCAGGGCGTTGCAAGCGTTGGTGAGCACGCGCATCTGCATGAACAGAGCAAACGTGATCACAGGTTCCATAACGTTGAGTTCGAGCTGGCCGGCGGAAGCGGCAAGCATCACCGTGGTGTCGAGGCCGATAGCCAGGAAGCTGGCCTGGTTCGTCACTTCGGGGATAACCGGGTTAACCTTACCCGGCATGATGGAGGAACCCGGCTGCAACTGCGGCAGGTTCAGTTCGGCGAGGCCGCAACGCGGACCAGAGGCGAGCAGACGGATGTCGTTGCAAACCTTGGTGAGCTTGACAGCGAGGCTCTTCATAGCGCTGGACAGAGCTACATAAGAACCGCAGTCACTCGTGCAAGCAATCAGGTCTTCGCTGTTCTTGAAGTCGATGCCAGTCAGCTCAGCAAGCTTGGCGGAAGCCTTTGCCGGATAATCCGGATGCGAGGTCACGCAGGTACCGATAGCGGTAGCACCGAGGTTGATCGTCTTCAGGTGTTCCTGAGCTTCGCGAATTACCTTGAGTTCGTCCTGAATGGTGAAGCCCCAGCCATGGAATTCCTGACCGAGAGTCATCGGAACAGCGTCCTGGAGGTGGGTACGGCCCATCTTGAGCACGCCCTTGAATTCTTCGGACTTCTTGAAGAATGCATTGACCAGATCTTCAACAGCCTTGAGCAGCACGTTGCTACGCAGCAGGAACATCAGGTGAAGAGCCGTCGGATAGGTGTCGTTCGTGGACTGACCAAAATTAGCGTGATCGTTCGGGGAAACACGCTTGGAGTCGCCCTTCACCGTACCGAGCTTTTCGCAAGCCAGGTTGCAAATCACTTCGTTGACGTTCATGTTCGTCGAAGTGCCAGCACCACCCTGCAGCCAATCGGTCACAAACTGATCCTGATACTTACCAGCGATCAATTCGTCGCAGGCCCACACGAGAGCGTCAGCAACATCAGCCGGGATCGTGCCGAGTTCCTTGTTGGTCAGAGCGGCAGCCTTCTTCACATACGCATAGGCGATCAGGAAGAACGGCTCCATGTTGTTCGACATTTCCGTGATGTGGAAGTTTTCCTTGCCACGCAGCGTCTGAACGCCATAGTAGCAATCGTCAGGAATTTCGAGCTGACCAAGGAAGTCACTTTCAAAGCGAGACATTTAAATTTACTCCTCAATTTATCGAGTTGTTCACGACCGGTCTGTCGTGAGTTCGACCGGACGCGAAATTTTTCAACCTTCTCTGTTCCATGCCCCTTGGGCAAGTGGTCTGAACAGCGAAGCGTTCGAAACAGATCCGTGGAACCCGCCATAAGACGCGCACCAACTTTCTGTGAGGTAGATAATACGCCTTAGTTTCGAAATGGGAACATGCTTTTGTCGGTTTTCGAAGCCCCTACCGTGAACGTTCTCACCTACAACATTTCACTTAGATAGCGTATAACTTTGAAAAATGCTTGATTTTGGGGCATTTTTTGCTATTTACCAACAGGATCCTCTTGTTTTTTTGCGAATGTGTAAAGGTGTTTTTGACTGTCTGATTTGCGTCAAAAAAGACTCACTTCGTCTTTTTTATTACTCCAATAGGGGTAACCAGTCCTCTCCTCTACCCTGCTTTTTTCTACAACTTTTGTCTCACTGCATACAACCTATTGCGTTTTTCCCGTCTTAGTACCACATTTTGAACCAACATTCAGTTTCGTTGTTTGGATTTGACTTTCCTCCTGAGTCAATAACTAATATCCTGTTTTGAAAGAAAATTTTTTGTCGATTTTCAAAAAAATTCGTTAGATAGCAACCAGTAGCCCGCTGTTTACCTCTTTTGTGGTAAGTCGCTGCTGGTATTTTTCGTTCAATATATAAACGCTATCCCCCTAACTAAGTGTAGGTGTCGGCAACTTGATCAATAGCTAGCATTAAGACTGCAACGGAGCAACAACCGGCTTTTTGATCACCATACAATACTGCCGGTTCCATTTTCTCTCTCTGGTGCACGCACTCCAAACGATGGCTTTTGTCAAGAGATCTCGGTATTAAACGGAGAAAAAAATTCCGCTCCTCGAACATACTCGAGCAGCGGAATTCGTTTCTCCGATCTCAAACCAAAGGAAATTGACCGGAGTATGGATCAAGAAGTCGATTAAGCGGCCTTAATCGGAATCTTTTTGCCGGTCTTCGGCGTCGGAAGAACCTTGTCGTAGTTCTTGATACCCTGTTCGGCCATCTTACGACGGATGAACGCGATCTGGGTCTTCAAGGGCAGATCCTTCGGGCAGAAGTCGTGGCATGCGAGCAACGACATGCAACCGAACACGCCGGAATCGTCACCGATGACATCATAGAAGTCACCGTCATTACGGGTGTCACGCGGATCGAGGCGGAAGCGAGCGATCTTGTTGATGGCAACGCCGCCGGCGAAGTCCGGGCGCAGGCGTACCGTACCGCAACCGGCGATACAGCAACCGCATTCCACGCAACGGTCGAGCAGATAGATGTCTTCAGCAAGCTGCGGATCCATCGGCTCTTCCTTCTTGCGAAGGTCGATTTCTTCAGACTTCATGTGAACCCACGTTTCCATGCGTTCAGACATGTTGCGCATCCACTTGCCGGTGTTGACGGACAAGTCACCGATCAATTCGAACGCCGGCAACGGAGCGAGCGTGAATTCGGTCGGAAGGTCGCGGGTCAGCGTACGGCAGGCCAAACCGGGCTTGCCGTTAATCAGCATCGCGCAGCTGCCGCAAATACCGGCACGGCACACGAAGTCGAACTGAAGAGTCGGATCCTGGTGATCGCGAAGTTCATTCAGAAGAATGAACAGCGTCATCGAATCAGCTTCTTCGCATTCAAACGTCTGCATGTGCGGCACGCTTGCGGGATCAGCCGGGTTGTAGCGCAGGATGCTGATCTTGAGCATGCGGTGCTGCTTCTTCACTTGAGTACTCATTTAAGTCAGCTCCTAGTAATTAAGCGAGGGGTTCATCGATGCGTTCGTTCTTACCCTGCAGGCGCTTCGGCAGCAGGTCGTGGAACGGCATGATCGCATCCTGAATAGCAAAGCGGTCTGCACCTTCAGCTTCCATCTTGGCACGGATGGCGTCGACTTCGGCCTGACGCTTCGGGGTTTCGGGGTTATCGATGTAGTTCTTAGCACCGTAACCACGCCAACCCGGCGGCAGTTCCATCTTGCTGATGTCGAGTTTTTCGTAGGAAAGCGTCGGCAGCGTGTCGTTTTCATTCTTCCACGTTGCGATCGTACGGCACAGCCATTCGGCGTCGTTACGAACCGGGAAGTCTTCACGGAAGTGAGCACCACGGCTTTCCTTACGAGCAGCAGCGCCGCAGGCGATAGCCAGAGCGACCTTGAGCATCTTACGGGTGCGGTAAGCGTAGACGAGTTCGGGGTTGTTGCCGGCCTTGTCCTTGACGGAGACCTTGTAGGTCTTCTTGAGGAGGTCTTCGAGTTCGGCAACGGCACTTTCCATATCTTCGCCGCGACGGAAGATGCCGATCTTGCTCGTCATCAGGTCCTGCATACGGGTACGGATGGCAACCATGTCTTCCGTGCCGGCATTCTTGATGAAGCCGTCGAGTTCGTTCTGAACCTTGGCGATCGAGTCGTAGATCACAGAGGTCGGGATGTCGATGCCGTTTTCAGGCTTGTCGCAGAAGTCGGCGATGAATTCACCGACGATCATGCCTGCAACCACGGTTTCGGCAACAGAGTTGCCGCCGAGGCGGTTGAAGCCGTGCATATCCCAGCAGGAAGCTTCACCGGCTGCGAAGAGGCCCTTCAACTGACGGGATTCGCCCGTGTAGTTGGTACGAACGCCGCCCATGGTGTAGTGCTGAGCCGGACGGACAGGGATCCATTCCTTCGTCGGGTCGACGCCGAGGAAGTAGTGGCAGATTTCATACACTTCACGCAGGTTGTGCTTGATGTGATGTTCGCCGAGCAGCGTGATGTCGAGCCATATGTGTTCGCCGAAGCGACCCTTGACGCCTTTGCCTTGAGCAATACGTTCTTCCATACGGCGGGAAACTACGTCGCGGGAAGCCAGTTCCTTCTTTTCGGGTTCAACGTCGGGCATGAAGCGATGGCCATCGACGTCGCGCAGCAGACCGCCGTCACCGCGGCAGCCTTCCGTCACCAGAATACCAGCCGGGAAGATGCCGGTCGGGTGGAACTGAACGGCTTCCATGTTGCCGAGGCCGGCAACGCCGCTTTCCAAGGCCAGAGCGTGACCGGTGCCTTCGCAAATCTGAGCGTTGGTCGTCACGCGGAAGAGCTTGCCGGCACCGCCCGTAGCGATAGCCGTAGCCTTGGCAACGTAAGCGTAGAGTTCGCCCGTGATCAGATCACGAACCACAGCGCCGTAGCAGCGCTTGCCGTCATGAATCAGAGAAAGAGCTTCAACACGTTCAATGACCGGCACCTTTTCGGCGATCACGCGGTCGGAAACGGCGTTAAGCATGGCGTGGCCAGTGCCGTCAGACACGAAGCAGGTACGCCACTTCTTGGTACCACCGAAGTCACGCTGACCGATCAGACCAGCAGCTTCCTTACGTTCGGTAATGGTGACCTTTTCACCATTGATAATCACCTGGCGATCGCCCGGGGTGATACGGCTCCAGGGCACACCCCATGCAGCCAGTTCACGCACAGCCTTCGGCGAGGTGTTCACGAACATGCGAACCACGTCCTGGTCAGCACCCCAGTCCGAGCCACGAACGGTATCGGCGAAGTGGATGTCTTCGTTGTCGCCAACACCCTTAATGACGTTAGCCAGGGATGCCTGCATGCCGCCCTGCGCCGCCTTGGAGTGCGAACGCTTCGGAGGCACCAGCGACAAAACGATGGAATCATGACCGCGGCGCTTGGCAGCTACTGCCATACGCAGACCGGCCAGACCGCCACCGATCACCAGTACGTCGGTGTAAACAATCTTCATTTCAAGGTCTCCTTGATCCGTTAAGAGGATCCGCTTGAACAAGAGCGCAACAAATTTCGTCGAGCTCTCAACAGCAGGGTCAATTAACTTACATCTTCCTCAGATTCTGCCAATGCGGCGTTTTTCCGCTCCGGCAGGCGCCCGATATGGTAAACCCGCAGGAATTCACATCGCCAGCGCAAAATAGAATCTCACTGATAAAACCCAAAGCAAGCCGGACGCTTTTACACATCCGACTCGCTTTCAGTCGAAGTCTCAAGGCAGTCGTGCCGAAGCACGTCGCCTCGTCATGCTTCGGCACCGTGAGATTCAAGCTTTGCAATAAAACAAAGCAATGCCGCCGCATCAAACCGTTTCGGGTCAGTCTAAGTCGGGTTATATCCCAGACAAATTTTACAGAGATACAAAGAGTAACAGTCTCACGCACACGCGCGAGCACCCAAGACAGACTTCTATCGGTGCGCAGTCTAGTTTTTCTACCTCCTCCGAACTATCGGGAAAAACCCTAGGACAGTTGTCCTATACGACCTGTTTTTCGCTTTAAAGACAGTAGCTTACCGAAATCTTTGCAATTCTCAAAACATTTGCATTTAATCAAATGTCTACAAATTTTTGTCACAAAACCCTCATAAACTACCTATTAGTAGGTATTTAATGCTAAAAACGAGACAAATTTCCAATTGCATTTTTGGCATTCAAAGTTTCTTCTCTCACGCACGATTTGCCGATTGAAAGAATCTATCAGTCTAGGATTTTGGTAGGATGAGCCGAGCGGCTATTCCAATTGCCGCTTCTGTATTTTGGAGAAAAAACCATGAATACCGTAATCTCGACAACCAAAGCACCTGCCGCTGTCGGCCCCTACAATCAAGCAATCAAGGCCGGCAATACCGTCTACTGCTCCGGTCAAATCGGCCTAGATCCCGCCACAGGGACGATGGTCGAAGGTGTGATTGCACAGGCCAACCGTGCGTTTGACAATCTCGAAGCTGTTTTAACCCAAGCCGGTGCAAAAATGACCGACGTCGTCAAGTTCACGATCTTTCTAACCGACATCAATGACTTCGCCCAAGTCAACGAAGTTATGGCATCCCATGTTCCCACTCCCTACCCCGCCCGCAGTTGCATGCAGGTCGCCGCGCTTCCCAAGGGCGCACTCGTGGAAGTCGAGGCGATCGCCGTCATTTGATTGATTCCGAGCTATATCAATACTCGGTAATTAACCTTTGAAGGCAATTAAACTCGAACCTTTTCGTTGTCAACCATGCCGCAGACGTCAAAAAACCCAACAAATTCAACTGCTAATTCGAAACCTGTGAAAAGAAAAGCAGAATCAATCTCTACTGCAGAGCGTGTCGCTCGCTTGGGCTTGGTCAACGATTGGGATTTTGTTCTTCATCTTCCGCTTCGCTATGAGGACGAGACTCGAATTACCCGAGTCTGCGACCTCAAAGCGGGCGACTGGGCTCAAATTCAAGCCACTGTCACTTCGAGTCGTACTCAAGGCGGTCGTTTCATGCAGCTCATCGCCACTGTTTCGGACGGAACCGGAACCATCGAAATCCGCTTTCTTCATTTTTACCCGAAAATGCGTGAGCGCTTTAAGAGCGGTACTGAACTGAGACTTGCCGGACAGGTGCAACAGCAACCCGCTCAATTCGGCGGCGCATTGCAGATGCTGCACCCTAAAATCAAAGATCCGATCTCCGATACATCTGATCTGCCCTCAACTCTCACGCCCGTTTACCCGGCCGGAGAACATATCACGCAGACATGGTTGAGAAAACGCATCGACCGAGCCATGCTCGATGTCGATCTCACCGATATTGTCCCGTCAAGTTTCACCCAAGCTTTATCGTTGCCTTCGCTGCGAAATGCTCTTAAGAGTCTGCACCATCCGAATCCGGGTGCCAACTACGAAGCCTACAGCGAACGACGAACTCCCGAATGGCGGCGCCTGAAATTCGACGAATTACTCGCTCAACAAATCACTCTACGCTACGCAAGGGAAGTCAAAAACAAACTTCTGGCTCCTCGTCTTCTCGGATCGAACGGAACCTTGCGTAATGAATTCATCGCGCGTCTTCCCTTTGCTTTGACGGGTGCACAAAATCGAGTTCTCGACGAAATTTATGCCGACTTGGTCCGCAATACGCCTATGAATCGCCTCGTTCAGGGCGACGTCGGATGCGGCAAAACCATCGTAGCGGCACTCTCTGCGCTTCAAGCTGTGGACAGCGGTTATCAAGCGGCTCTCATGGCTCCCACCGAAATTCTTGCCGAACAGCACTTCCTGAAACTCAAGCCGTTGCTTGAACCACTCGGCGTACAAGTGATCCTACTCATCGGATCACTGAGAGCCAAAGAAAAAGCACTTCGCCAGGAAATGGTCGCCTCAGGTCAAGCTCAAGTCGTCATCGGCACGCATGCACTCATTCAGGAAACCGTAAAGTTTCACAAACTTGGGCTCTCGATCGTCGACGAACAACATCGTTTTGGCGTTGAGCAACGCTTAAAGCTCAGAAATGCTGTTCAAGAAGGCACACTTCCGCATTTGCTCATGCTCTCGGCAACGCCCATTCCGCGAACGCTAGCGATGAGCTATCTCGCCGATATTGATGTTTCCGTAATTGATGAATTGCCTCCGGGGCGCACCCCGATTGTCACTACGCTCATCAGTATGGATCGCACTGCCGAAGTCACGTCTGCTGTTCAACGAGCCGTATCAGCCGGCTCACAGATTTACTGGGTGTGCCCGCTGATCGAAGACAGTGAAAAGTCCGACCTCACCGCCGCAACCCTACGTCATGATGCTCTTCAAAAAGAGCTTCCAAACTGCCGCATCGCTCTGCTACACGGTGCCATGACACCTGAAGAGAAACAAAGTGTGATGAATGCGTTCTGTGCCGGTGAAACCGATATTCTGGTCGCTACGACCGTCATTGAAGTCGGTGTAGATGTCCCCAACGCCTCGGTAATGATCATTGAGCACGCCGAACGTTTCGGCTTGTCGCAGCTTCATCAGCTCAGAGGTCGCGTAGGTCGCGGCAATAAAAAGAGTTTCTGCCTGCTTCTTTACTCACCCAACCTGTCCGAAGTTGGCAAAGAGCGCCTGTCGGTCATTAGATCAAGTACCGACGGTTTTGAAATCGCCCGCGAGGATCTTCGCTTGCGCGGTCCCGGCGAATTCATGGGAGCCAAACAGTCAGGAGCGCCCTTGTTGCGATTTGCCGATCTGAACCATGACACCGAGCTGCTTGAAGCTGCACGACAAGCCTCTCAATCCTGGCTCAGCACCGACCCGGAATCAGCGTTGCTTCATGCTCGACGTTGGTTTGCCGAGTCGGGAAACTTTTTACAGGCCTGATCTAAAAAAAACGCATACGGACTGAAAAGGAAATTTTCGATGACACTCACTGAACTTCGCTACATTCTGGCCGTGGCACGCGAACGACATTTCGGACGCGCCGCCGAATACTGTCACGTCTCTCAGCCTTCTTTATCGGTTGCCGTCAAAAAACTCGAAGACGAGCTGCAAGTAAAAATCTTCGAGCGCCGCAGCAACGATGTGACGCTCACGCCCACGGGAGCAGCCATTGTCGAGGAGGCCGAACAAATCCTCGCCCGATGCGACAAGCTGCGTGAATGCGCCGCTCAAGGTCGCGATCCCTTGACCGGCTCATTGAGATTGGGCGTCATCTACACCATAGCCCCGTACCTCGTCCCTCAGTTGGTGAGCAGCATTCATTCAATCGTGCCAATGATGCCGTTGATTCTGTCGGAAAATTACACGTCTGTTCTACTCGATCAACTCAAAAACGGCCAGATTGACTGCGCCATCATGGCTTTGCCCATTTCTCAACCCGGTCTCATGATGCAGCCCCTCTACGATGAGGACTTCGTCGCTGCGGTCCCCTCCGATCACCCCATCAGCCGCAACGAGCACCTCGTGCGCGAACAACTCAAAGAAGAACCGATGCTGTTGCTCGGCAGCGGCCATTGCTTCCGCGATCAAATTCTCGACTTCTGCTCGGATATTGCTCGCACGGACGGTTTTTCCAAACGTGCCGTCGAAGGAACCAGCCTGCAAACCATTGTCTACATGGTAAGTCAAGGCCTAGGACTTACAGTACTTCCAGCCAGTGCTGTCCCCTATTACAACTCCAACCCGATGATCAAGATTCTGGAATTTGAAAAGCCCAATGTCCCGCGTCGCCGCGTTGTCCTGGTCTGGCGCAAGTCCTTTCCTCGAGAGGCCGCCATTGAAGCCGTCACAAAAGCCGTCAGCGCACTGAAACTCAACGGAACACGCATTCTGACTTCTTTGCCGGCTGTTCCGGCCTAAGCCATCAGCAGCCGTTTTGTGACGTGTACCGACTCGCGTATCATTGCGTCCGACACAATTCCTTTAAAGAAGCCGCCTTTTAGCAGGCGTCTTTGTTCCTATTTCGATGACGAAAAACAACAAAAATCAGAAAAACGGACCGGCGGCAAACGAAGTCAATCGCGTACCTGCCCTCTTCAGCCCCTTGATGAGCGTGCTTTTTACGTTGCTTTTCACGCCGATGTTCGGCGCTTTCCTTCAGGGCCTTAATTGGCGTGAGCTCGGCAACGACGAACTGGCCGCCCGGAACATGGGATGGGTAAAGTGGACCTTCATTACGTTTGCCGTCTATACGTTTTCTGAGCCTTTCATTCGCGATACGTTCTTTGGACGCTATTTGATGATTGCGCTTTTTATCGGCTTTTGGGTGAGTTGGACTTTCTCGCTCGGCATCAAGCAAATCAAATACGTCAAGAATTTTGTTCCCGTTTACACGAAAAAGTTCATGGGCCGTGCGATCATGATCGGAGCTTTCGGTTGGGTTGCCTATACGGCGGTCGCACTTACGCTCGTTTTGATGCTGCACGTCACCGGGATCGATCCTTTACCTGCCGATGCCCCGATTCTTCAGCAAAACGCCCCGACTCAGGAACTCTCTTCCACCAAATAAGACAACACGATCGTCATGAAGCGCAACACGGATCTTCGGTTTGAACTGCCGCAGAACAAAGTGACGTCTCCTGTGGGCGTTCTTGCGCTTTTGCAGGGTCAGGTACAGACTACGGCAAGTTCTGTGCCAGACCAAAACACAGTAGAAATGTGGCAACGTGAGGCGGCCCAAGGTTCTCCAAACGCTCAGTATGAACTTGCCAAAATGCTCACCAGCGGCGAACCCGTTTCCGCCGACAACCGTGCCGCCGTCAAGTGGCTGAAAAAAGCCGCAGAAAAACAACACGCCGAAAGTCAGCATATGCTAGGGGTACTCATTGCCCGTGGGCAAGGCGTGCGCGCCGACCCGGCAAAAGCAGCTGCCCTCTTTCGTGCAGCTGCCATCATGGGTAATGCCAACGCTCAATATGATCTGGCAAGGGCACTTAACTGGGGCTTTGGTTGTGAAGAGAACCCTCGTGAAGCGCTTACGTGGTTCCGTTTAGCCGGTGCACAGGGAAATATTGCCGCTCAGTTTGCCGTCGGCGTCGCCTACGCACAAGGACGCGGCTGTGAACCCAACCTAACACAGGCAGCTTCCTGGTTGCGCAAGGCGGCTCTGAGTCATCATGCCGAGGCTGCATTTCGACTCGGTGAACTCTACCTTCGCCCCGACAATCCGTCCGCTGACAATACCGAAGCTTTCCGATGGGTTGCCGAAAGCGCCCGAGCCGGATATGTTCCCGCGCAATACACGCTTGCTCTCTTTTACTGGGCCGGTCGAGCCGTCAAACGTAACCCCAAACAAGCCCAAGCATGGGCAATGCGTGCAGCTTCCAGAAATTCCGCTGAGGCTTTGCTTTTGCTCTCCAAGTTGACCGAGACCGGCGAAGCGGGAACAGCCGATGCCGGCGCGGCTTACGCGATCGCTTTTCGTGCAAAAGAGGTCACGTCAAATGAGTCTCTAAAAGAAGAAGCGCAACTGCGTTTGCGTGAACTTTCGCTCAAACTTTCAACAGACTGTATTCATAGCGCGCAAAAGCTCTGCGAGGTCCATCCGGACACCTCGACCTTGCTTCATCTACTCTTAGATTCTCAGTCTGATGTTAACCACCTTTAGTGGTTTAAACCTACCTCTTAATGGTTAACAGCTAAACCTGAACCCCATAAAAAAATCGCTGCAGCATTGCCGAGAAACCCGACCATGTCTGCAGCGCAGATACCACTTAAGGAGATGCCAGAGACTAAAACGGCTCTGGCCGCTCTCGCTCTGCACTGCGCATTAGAACATTTTTTCCGTCAATACACAATCGTTTTCTGACTGTCGAGTTTTGCTGTTTGCAAAGAGTTGTTTACAGCAGAGGATTTCTCGATATACCACATTGGAGGTACTCAAACTGAGATTCCCACGAATTTCGGGCCATTCTCTTCATCCACGTACTTCTTTATCCTAACTTCTCCTTTCAGGTGATTTACAAACTGATACGTTTACGGTTCGAGTTTGTCTCCCTTAACGGTTGCGACAAAGATTTGCGTTGAGCAAACAAAAAGAACGGAAGGCGGACCGTTCAGGCGCGTCAAATTCGCGAAAAAATCTTGAGTTAACTCAAAGAATCATTACGTGTTTTGCCGCATTTAGTCCGAAGAACTACTGCATTCCTTGACTGTCGGGGCTATCATTGGGGCGTTGTTTCACCGTGTTCCTTTTGGGCCGTGCTTTGAACACAGCCGATGAGGGTACAACTTCTAAAATGCGGCAGATCGGAGAGTCGATTTTGTTGCCGCTCGACGCTTTTTTTTTCGGTGAAGCGGCACATTGCACAAACACATACGGAGATAGCCTATGAATCGCATGGATCTTGTCGAAAAGATTGCCGAAAAGAATGCCATTTCCAAGGCAGAAGCCAACCGCATTCTCGGTACGGTAATCGAAGAAGTTATGGCTGCTGTTAAGAGCGGCGAGTCCCTTACGCTCGTTGGCTTCGGCACGTTCAAGCTTCAGGATCGTCCGGAACGCACCGGTCGCAACCCCGCTACGGGCGACGCCATCACCATCCCGGCTGCCAAGGTCCCGAAGTTCGTTCCGAGCTCCGCCTTTAAGGCTGCTGTGAACTGCTGCTGCAAGAAGTAATTCTTCTCGGTCGCTTCCTATGACAAACCCGCGCTCGATTCCTTCGAGAGCGGGTTTGTTTTGTTCAATGCCTCTCGAGAGGCCGCGTAAAATTTCACCAGCTTCGATTCGCCTTCGCAAAAGGCACTCATGCTTGTTTGCCTCATAAGCCATGTCCGTTCGTCAGAATCTCATTTCCGCTTGCCTGCTGATCCTTTCCGCGAGCCTTACGACGCCCGTCTATGCTCGTTCCGTCACAGACCATCTCAACCGAACCGTTGAGGTACCCGATCACATCGAGCGCGTCGCCGTAGCCGACATTTTTCCGTACGCTTCTGCCGCTTGTGTATATCTGGGAAGCTGCCGCAAGATCGTTGCCATGCATCCGAGCAGCATGAATGCGGCAAGGAGCGGCCTGCTCCATGAGCTCTACCCCGAGGTTGCTGACATCAACACATCCGTCATGCAAGGTGCTGAAGTCAATCTTGAAGCTCTGATGGGATTAGGACCCGACGTAGTCTTCGTCAACGCCGGCAACAAGCGCTTGATTGAACGCCTGGAAGCAGCCGGATTACCTGCTCTGGCTGTAAGTACCGGAAAATGGGATTATGACGTTCTAAAAACTTACGAAAACTGGATTTCACTTCTGGACAAAACCTTTCCCGGAGAAGGCAACGCCGCCACCGCACTTAAATACGCTCAGCGTATCGAAAAACTTGTCTCGGAGCGCACCTCCGACCTCGCACCGGAAAAACGCCGCAAAGTCCTCTTTCTTGTGCAATACGACAGCAAGCGCATTGTCACAAGCGGCAGTCGCTTTTTCGGGCAGTACTGGTCAACAGCCGCAGGCGCGCTTAACGTCGCACACGAAGTAACGCTGGAAAAAGGCAATGCTGTCATTGACTTCGAGCGCATTCTCGCCTGGAATCCGGATGCGGTCTTTCTCACCAATTTCACCAAAGCGCAACCCGCCGATATATACGAGAACAAATTCCATAACTGGGAAAGCGTTGAAGCCGTCAAGCGCCGCAATGTCTACAAAATGCCCCTCGGTTTGTACCGAAGCTATACCCCATCAGCAGATTCTCCAATGACGTTGTTGTGGCTTGCCGCAACGCTCTACCCCGAGCGTTTTACCGATATCAAACTTGAGGACGAAGTTCGAACGTTTTATCACGATTGTTACGGTATTGAACTGACGCCGGAACGCGCCCGCGCCCTCTTTCCTACAGCCCGCAAATGAACTTTAATAAAAGCCGAGCCGTTTTATTGTGCGGCTGTGTGATTTTAATTGCTAGTTGTCTGATTTCATTGGGAATTGGCGCGCTTTCCCTGCCCATTGAACAAGTCGTATATGCACTTTTAACTCCGGTATGTACTAATCTTGACATTTCAGCTCAAACGCAGTCCGTTGTCTTAAATGTGCGTTTGCCCCGTATTCTTACCGCAATTGTTTGCGGTGCTGGATTGGCTGCCTCCGGCGCCGCTTTTCAAGCCCTTTTTTCCAATCCGCTAGCAACTGCCGATACGCTCGGCGTCTCCACAGGAGCAGCGTTCGGCGCCGTGCTCGGCATTCTTTTCGGTTTCGACGCTTTCGGCGTACAAACGCTATCACTCATTGTCGGCTTAGCTGCGGTGTTCGGCGTTTGGCAACTCTCACTCATACACGGCAAAAGCTCGATCCTGATGCTCATTCTCTCGGGTCTCGTCGTAGCGGCCCTTTTCAGCTCCCTCATCAGTCTCGTAAAGTTCGCGGCAGACCCGCAGGATGAACTGCCTGCCGTCACGTTTTGGCTAATGGGTTCTTTGACGGGGGCTGACTGGAAGTCTTTAAAACTCGGCCTCCCGTTTGTTGTCATCGGCTCGCTTGTGATCTGGGCCCTGCGTTGGAAACTTAACGCGCTTTCTCTTTCCGAAGACGAAGCGAAAAGTCTCGGCCTGCCAGTTTCGCGTTTGCGGTTGATCATTGTGACTGCCGCCACTGCCGTAACAGCTGCAAGCGTCAGTATGTGCGGTTTGATCGGTTGGATTGGTCTGTTGATTCCGCATTTTGTACGTCTCGCCTGCGGAAGCGACAACCGAACGGTGGTGCCGGCAAGCTTCCTTTTCGGCGCAGTTTTTCTGCTGGTTTGCGACACTATCGCACGGTGCATCGCACAAATGGAAATTCCCGTTTCCGTGCTCACCAGCCTCGTCGGCGCACCAATCTTTTTGATCTTGCTTCGACGCAAAAGCACTTTTCTTTGATGGGAGGCAAATGTGTTACTTTCCGTTGAACAAGCGGCGTTTCACTACCCCAATCGCTCTCTGCTTTTTCAGAATTTGTCATTTGAGTTGAGAACACCCTGCGTCATGAGCGTGCTCGGAGCAAACGGTGCCGGCAAAACAACGCTTTTAAAATGCATTCTCGGCTTTGAAAAGTGGTCTGCCGGTCGGCTCCTGTTGGATAACGTTGACGTATCTCACCTGCCATCTCCCCGTTTTTGGCAACGCATTGCCTATGTTCCACAGGCGAAAAGTGCCCCATTTTCCTATACCGTGGAAGAAACGGTGTTGCTCGGCAGAAGCTCTCGCGTCGCTCTTTTCGGAAAACCTTCGGCACACGATCTTGAAGTCGCGCATAGGGCAATTGATTTCATCGGTATTAAGGACTTGATGCACCGCAGTTGTGCGCAACTGTCCGGCGGTCAGTACCAAATGGTCCTGATAGCCCGTGCCCTTGCCGCCGAACCGGAACTTCTAGTAATGGACGAACCCGAGAGCAACCTTGACTTCAAAAACCAGCTCAAAGTACTCTCCTGCATCCGTCAACTGCGTGAGCGCGGTGTCGGCTGCCTTATCAACACCCACTACCCGGCACATGCCCTTGAAATCAGCGATCAGGCGCTCTTGATGCTTCCTGAGCATCAGTTCCTCTTTGGCAAAACCGAAGATGTGGTCACACCCGAGACCCTCACCCGTGCCTTCGGCGTTGAAGTCACGGTTTTTAAAACACAACTGCCCGACGGCCGGATCGTCAGTAACGTCGCCGCTGTGTCAGCATAGTCTGAGGAGTCATCGCCTTCAAAAAATTAAGGCGCTAACGGAGAAGAAAGAAGTTCGGTGGAACCAGTTGAAGCCGGTTGATGCGAAGGAACGGTCAACGTGGCAGAAGGTTCGGCTACCTTGGTTTCTGCGGGAGCCGACTGACGAAGCAAACGCACGTCCGGACCAGAAGACTTGCGAGCGCGCCGACAATCTGTCGGATCGTTGCAGTTGTAGGGAACGCCGGCACGCATTTCGACATGCACCTCAATCACCTGACGGCGAAGCAGTTCGCGCTCAGCAGGTGTCATCTTGCGGGCTTTGAGATTCTTAGCCTTCTCGGGCGGCAACTGATCAATCACAAAGCGCCGCTTAAGATTCTTGCGCTCCACCGGCGTCATATTTTTACGCATAACACGCCGTTCGTCCTGCGTCATGTGTCGCCACCGCAATAGGCGCTGCTCGTGCGTAAGAAGCGGCCAAAGCTGGGCTCGCTGTTCGGGCGTCATCTGCTCCCACATCAGCACCTTGGGCTGTTCGTCTTGGTTGGGACCGAAGACAAAGAACTGCACCGAGGAGTCTTGAGCGACAGCAGCGCCGCAACAACCACAAGCACAGGCAGAAATTAAAAATTGACGCAAGTTGAGGATCATCAGAGAACAAAATTGCCCAATCTTTGAGACTCTCGAAGCTTAACCTGTTTTTCACGAGCTGCGTACGTGAGGATTTAACCCATTTGGCAACAGCCCTTCTAAATTTGTAACAAGGGTTGTTGGATTCACCCGAGCCAATTTGTAACAGGCACAATGTGCAAAACGTATCGCGGCCGCTAATCCTGCTGTTTCGATAAGCACTGACCTATCTGCAAAACGGGCCGCACCGGGAACAAGAACTCATTGGAAAGGACATCACATGGCTGAACAAGAACGCACGCCGAAGGTATTGATTGTTGACGACGACCCCCGTCTGCGCGACCTCTTGCGCCGCTATCTCGGCGATAACGGCTTTAGCGTTTCGGTGGCCGACGGCGCTCCCGCGATGAATCGCATTTGGATGCGCGAACGCTTTGATGCGCTCATCCTTGATCTGATGCTGCCGGGCGAAGACGGCCTGCAAATTCTGCGTCGCCTGCGCGCCAGCAAAGACATGACGCCGGTGCTGATGCTCACAGCCCGCGGCGAGGATGTCGACCGCATCGTCGGACTGGAACTTGGTGCCGATGACTACATCGCCAAGCCTTTCAATCCACGTGAACTGCTTGCACGCATCCACGCCGTACTTCGCCGTCGACCGCGCGCCGACGAACCCGGAGCACCTTCCCTTGAAAAAGAAGTGGTGGTGTTCGGCGACTTTGAACTCGACCTCGGCCGACGCGAACTGCGCAAAAATGGCGAACCTGTGTCGCTCACGACGGGTGAGTTTGCAGTTTTGAAAGCCTTTGCACGGCATCCGCGCGTGCCGCTTTCTCGCGACAAGCTCATGGAAATGGCCCGCGGCCGCGAGTACGAAGCGTTCGATCGCTCGCTTGACGTCCAGGTAAGCCGCCTGCGCAAACTCATCGAACCCGATCCCAGCAAGCCTCGCTATTTGCAGACGGTTTGGGGTCTGGGCTACGTCTTTATTCCGGACGATCCTCAGGACGCCAACAAGGCTTGATTTTCGTTGTCGCCTGATCCGAAGCTGTCTCAGGAACGGTCTTGAGACAGCTTTTTTTGCACTTTGCCGCGGCTACAATGTGCAAACCTTTATCGTTCTTCGATCGTTGATCCCTATCCGATCTACTGTTTTTCCGGTCCCGTTACAATGGCCAACCCCCAGAACACCCGCGCTCCCAATCTTTTTTGGCGCACATTCATTCTCATGATGCTGCTCATCGTCTTTTGCGTGATGGGCTGGCTTCAAAGTTTTCGTGTTTTAAACGAAACACCCTATGCGATCGGTGCCGCACGCCAAATCGTTACGATGGCCAACCTCACGCGCTACGCCCTGATCAGCGCCGATCCCTTCTATCGTCCCGATTTGCTGATGGTCCTTGCCAGTCGAGAAGGTCTGCGCATTCTTCCCAAAGAAAGTTCCGACGTCGCCATGCCGTTGTCCTCGGATGTAGGCTCGCCCTGGTCTGTCGCCGATATTGAAAACTACGTGCATACGCACCTGAGTCCTGACACCGTGATTGCCAGCGCAGTTAACGGAGAGCACGGCCTTTGGGTTTCGATTTCAATCGACGGCGACGAGTACTGGTTGATGAGTAATCTCACGCTGATCAATCCAAGTTACGGCACAACATGGATATGGTGGGCCCTCGCCTCTCTTGTCGCGTCTATTCTCGGCGCCACCGCACTCACGCGTCGCGTTATCGATCCGCTCAATAAACTATCGGCTGCCGCTCGCGCTTTCGGCCGCGGCACCATGCCGCAAAATCTCCCCGAAGAAAGCGGCCCGATTGAATTGCGCGAAGTGAATTCGAGCTTCAACCGTATGGTGCAAGATATCACACGCGTTGAAAACGACCGAGAAATGTTGCTTGCCGGTGTGTCGCACGACCTGCGTACGCCCATCACACGTCTGCGTCTCGAAACCGAAATGGCTAATCTGCCCGAGGATACCCGCAACAATATGATCAGCGATCTCGAGCAGATGGAAACAATCGTCAACCAATTCATGGCCTATGCACGCCGCAGCACACAACCCATGGAAAAAATCAATCTGTCCGAGACAGTCAGACGCGCCATTTCAACGGCTCGTCTGGAAATTGATCCGGCAGTAAAGCTCAAAACAGACATCGAAGACGACATACTTATTCACGCCAACCCGATCGAATTCTCTCGTGTCGTACAAAACCTCTTCACCAACGCCCTTCGCTACGGCAAGAGTGAAGACGATCTTCTGCATCTTTCGGTGGAGGTCTACCGTGAAAAGACCGGAGCCGTCTTGTCGGTGAGCGACGAAGGCCCCGGTCTTGACATGAGTCAGGCCGATCGTTTGATGCGCCCGTTCGAACGTGGCGACAGCGCCCGCGGTGGCGTTACAGGTACCGGCTTGGGTCTGGCCATTGTTGATCGCATCGTTCGCCGCAGCGACGGCACAGTCACGCTGGAAAACAACAAACCGCACGGACTTCGCGTCAAGATCCGCCTGCCGCTGGCCGATCAAAAAGCAAAAGTTAGCAAAACCGTTTGACTTCTGCGCCACGCTGATTTGAGCTATCCGAAGGATTGCTTCGTATCAAAAATGCGAGGCAATCCTCTTTTTATATAAAATTCGCGATAACTCTATCAATTTTGCGATCGAGCTCGCTGAATCTATAAAATCGGCGTTTGAGCGTCTTTCGGACAAGTTTCTCATGACTTTGAACCAAGTTGAAGCAGCGGAATTCTGATCCTCACTTTTAAAATCGGAAACAAAAGAGGATCAGAAATGCACAGAAGCTTTTCAGAAGAATGCAAACGCGCAGCTGTTGCACGAGTCCAAAATGGTGAATCGTAACTGTCGGTTGCTCGCCACTTGGGAATCAGTAGCAAAACACTTAATCGATGGTGCGTTACAGCACGCAGAACAATGCCTGCAGAAGAACTATTTGCGATGGATGAAATTGCTCGGTCACGCAAACTGCTTCGGCAACGTGAAGCCGAGATTGATAAAAAAAGCAGCGTCGTACTTCGCCAAAATGCCGTAAAGAAGTACGCCTACCTTGAGCGTTGTTACGGTAGCGCTCAGATCAGAAGGCAATCCTGTTTACCCATTTGTCGAGCCTGCGAAATGGAACTGGGACGTGGGCGCGGAATTTCGAATCTCGATATAAAAGCCCGGATTACAAGGCCTGCGCCCTTAGTCTGAATTGATAAGGGGATCGCATCCCCAGCTGTGAATGGGGCCGAGTTCCATTGTAATAAGATATCCAACGAGTCACAGTATCCTGCGCCTCCTTTCGGCTGCTGAAGCATCCGGATAACGGTAGTGTTTCCCGCTTCAGGGTTGCCCAAAATGATTCGG
>ONZY01000237.1_pt1 | contig 53765 bp, 38 predicted proteins | sample 1671451 | NCBI WGS metagenome assembly ONZY01 (sample SAMN06348158, study PRJEB24527) | human gut metagenome | biome: human gut; feature: ankylosing spondylitis patient; material: feces | host: Homo sapiens | place: China | collected 2015-10 | reverse complement strand
GAGGAGTTCCGCCGGTCAGTGAAAGAAAAAGCTAGATGACCGACAGAAGCGACCGGGTCACCGAACATGAACACCGAAGACGAACAAATACCGGAATAATTCTAGAATTAAATTAGTTTATAAAGCTCATAAAGTTTAGAGTTTCTGAATCTGCGGTCATTTCCTTACGGTCGTTAATGCGACCGACCTGGACTGAAAGTCCTATAAACAAGGTGCTAAGCAGGGGGAATACTAATTTTATGAACTTTATAAACTCAAACCTTTTGGCTTTCTTCCTGCCGATCTATTTCGGTAAATAATCAGAACCGATATTGAATCATAGCATTGATACGGCTGGCATTGCCATAGTCGTGGTTGAAATTATTACGGCGTCCGAAAACATATTCTATACCGGTAGTTCCGAATTCCGTAAAATTCCATAACAGATTAGCTCCTGCATATTGTGCATATTTGTAAGTATCCCCTTCCAGGCTGCCGCGGGCTTCAAGCCGGGCATAACTGTAGGTGATCGTCGAATAAAGCTTAGGATTCCAATTGTGTTGGAAAGCGCCGAACAGGCCCCACATACCGGGAGCTTTCAGATTTCCATTGTCGTCTGCTGTCGGGATCAGGTCATAACCGATACCCGAGATATCCTGAATGTAATTGGCAATCCCTTTACCATATTCGGCCTGAAACAGAAAACTGGTCGATGAGGTGATATTTAATTTACCGCTCCCCATAACACCCCAACCGGTTCTGATTTTATCCTTATCTTTCACTACATTTTTATAACCGATATTTCTTAAGATAGCTCCTACCTGAACGTGGCTCCCGTTTTTCATCGTATAGCGTATGTTCAAAGGAATATCCGGAACTTTCTGCCGGATGGATTCGGCATTTTTCCCGGTTGTATACGATGCTTTGGCATATTCCAAGGCTAAAGAAGATTGCCATCGATCGTTGATATGGTAAGTATACCGAAGCATCGGCTGACGGATTTCGATACCACTACTCGGTCCTTCTTCATCGATAGTTGTAGGTACGGCTGTCATATCGCCGAAAGTACTCCAGGCTTGTCCCAGCGTAAAACCTTTGAATTGTACGAAAGCTTGCTGGAGCTTCGGGGTGTTCTGCGGCCCCTGGAATTCCATTTCGATATAAGACACTAAACGTCCTACATCCGTATTGCCTACTAATTTAAAAAACAAACGGGATTGTCCGACTGTCATACCGTAACTGGCACCGGGTTGATGTCCTTTCATGGCAATAGTCGAAGTTGTAAAAAAATTATAATCTTCTACGCCGTTAAAGTCGTAAACTCCTGACAACTGAACGTATCCCCCGACACCGAAAATAAAATTTTTGTTGTCATCGAAGAAAATAAAGCGTGGAGCTGCCGGGTCATTGTAAGCCAGTGGAAAGGCTTCTTTCATCATGGTATAGAAATTATGGATATCCCTTTCTTTCGATACCGATACGACATTTACTTTCTGTGCTTGTGCATAAAACCCTGCCACAAACACAGAAAATAATACGATTAAAACTTTTTTTTTCATAATCCTACCTATTTGGTTTTTTACATTTTCATTTTTGTTATGGAGTATATACGCTTTAGGGAGCGAAAAAGTAGAAAGGAAATATTATAAAGTAGGTTGCGATTGGTTAAAGAATTTATAACTCTGTATAAGCTGAGAATAATTTTTGGCAGTTATATACATATTTACACTTATAAAGGTACATTTAGGGTAAATATGTATATAAACACCTTTGCTTTTTTATGAAGTTATGTATTAGGTATAAAGTGGGATTTCAATGCTGCAACCCTCGCTATGGATGATTTATTGGGAAATTCAGGAATAAAGATCGATAAGATTTAGCAAATTAGGTGTCCCTTGTGATATCTTGATAATTAGCCGTTTACTATTATTTTTCGGGAGTACTGAAACAATACCCTTTTCCATAGGAAGAACGGATTTTCAGCGAAGTATCAGCTTTCAGAATTTTCCGGAGCTCAGAGATATAATCCCGTAACAGACTTATTTTGGACGCGTTGTCATTGTTCCAAAGTCTTCTGCAAATGATTGTTCCCGGTATAAAGGAATTCTGATTTTGACAAAAAATAGTCAATAATTCGGCGAGCATCGTTTTGAGCGGGTAACGCTGGTCACCGATTTCAAGGGTAGAGTTTGCAGGGTAGAAACGGCTGGTCGGAGATAGCTGATATACTTTTTCTGAGGGGTGGCCGGTTATTTCCGGTCCCGGATATCGATTCAGGGCTGCTTCGATCCGGGCACACAATTCGTCTATACCTCCGTCCTTACGGACAAAGTCACTGGTACCTATTTTTAATGAGGCTGCACATAGTTCGGTGTAAGAGCTAAGGATGAGTACCGGAATTTTTTTATCCAATTGCCGGATCAATAAAAATACTTCTATTCCTGTTTTTCCCGGCATTTGATAGTCGAGTACGACTACATCCGGACGGGAAGACTGGTAGGCGAGCCAGGCTTCGTCGCCATCGAAGACTGTTTTTACTTCATAACCGTTGTCTTCCAGGGCTTCCCCGGTTTCTTGTGCGGTGATGCGGTTATCTTCTGCGTACAGTATTTTTATTTTTTTAGTATCCATAGTCGTGGTATAAAATCATCGGATGTGTTTTGAGTATGGTTAATTTGTCCAGCAGGTAATTTATTTTAATGATCATATTTTCGTATTGTTTGATGTTTTTGTGTAACAGTTCGGTATGGATCGGTGGGGATATAGGGATAGCCGGGGAGGGGTGATCCGATTCTGTGCCATGTAAATGACAGAGTTGTACTTGTAATTCCCGAAGGAAATGTTGTACTTCATTCCGTTGCAGATGGATCAGTGCTTTCTGGCGGCGATCGACCGCCATCAATAAATGGGTGAACCATCCCGAAAATAAGATCGATAGCAAGGCAAATAGTAGCCAAATTTTGTGGGTGGTCAAAGGCTGTAACCAGGGATAAGCGAGTTGTACCTCTAGTCGGTGTCTCTCGACATACCCCAGAGGCATACGGAAAACAACCGGCAGGAAGATATGCGGATCTTCGGAAGGATACCGGTCGATGATTTTTCCATTGGCGTCCTTCCGGATGAAGAAAATTGGAAATGGCAGGTCGCTCTTCTTATAATAGTGGACAAGTGAATCGAGACACCAGGATGAATCCCGAAGATCATAAGATAAACGGCCATATACATAGCTTTGATTGACGATCCCGCCCATCTCTACTGTCGTATCTTTTACTCCCCGGGTGATCGTAATTGAATTCTCCTGCCAATTGTTTTGAAACCTGGCGGTATCCCGTATCTGGAAAAGATTTTTACTCATTTTAAAAATCGTTTCGTCGATCAAAGGGCTTTCGTGGTTTACAAAATTAGTCCGTTCGGCTGAATATAAATTGAACATCCAGACCATTTCAGCCAGTAATAAGGCAATGAAAAAATAGCGGTATATATGTGAAAAGGAAACTGATTTTTTATATGATTTCGGTTTATCCAGACACAGAGAGAGACAGAATTCCGATCCCTCGTTTTCTTTGCTTTTTATCTGTATGTGTCCATTGTACTGCCGCACAATTTTACGCACATAAGCAAGTCCTATACCGTGGCTATTCTGGTGACGGTGATTGGAATGAAAACCGGTCCTGAAAATACGTTTCCGTGAATGAGTGGAAACACCCGGTCCGTTGTCTTTGACCGAAATCAGTAATTTATTTGGTTTTTCCTGTTTACAGGTAATCTGAATTTCGGCTTTTTCTCCGGCATATTTCAGCGCATTGCTGATCAGATTGTCTACCAGGTGGATCAAATGAAAAGGATCGGCAAAGATTTCCGGATCTTTCAATTGAAAATCAAGATTGATAGTGGCTTTTTCGTGGCCACTCCGGTAGTTGTCGATCAGTTCTTCGAGTGCTTTTTTCAAATCGAAAGTTCGGTTTTCTATTTCTCCTCCCCAGCGTCCTGCCGACTGTATGGTAATTTGTTGCATTTCTTTTAATAAACGCTCCGATTGGTGGCGGCTGATTTGTAGTTTTTCATATATTTTTTCGGGAGGCCAGGTGGCCAGATTTTTCAGGATCCTGCCTTCTATATCGCGATTGGTACATAGCGGAGTTTTCAGGTCATGGATAAAAATAACTTGTTTCTCGATATAGCGTAAGTTCTTACGTTCCCGATGTTCTTTCTTTATGATCAGGAATCCATAATAAATGGCCAGGAAGAGTGGAAGTAATGAAAGTAAAATTCCGTATTTCTGATACTTCCAAAAATAAATAAGCGGAAAATCATACCAGGCCATCAGCTGGTCTTTCTCGATATTACCTAATTGCTGCGGGCCGAAAGCAGGAGCTCTTTGAGGCAATAGATGGGAGGGATAGTGATCTATAAGCTTTCCGTTCGGATCTTCTCGTGTGAAAATTACGGGTAATTCCGTTACCGGACAAAAATGCCGGAAATAGTGGGCTATACTGTCCAGTTTCCACAACTTTTTATTGTAATCATAACGTTGTTTGTTGAATAAGTCGGTCATTTCTTTCCGCAGGGTATCTATTCTGAAATGGTGTCCCCGAAGAGTATACTCCATGATAATTCTGTTTTCTATTCTGAAGTCGACGAAACTGTCGTCCTCCTCATTTATCCTGTATGCTTCTTCTTGAATAGCAGCATGTATCGCCTGGTTGATGTCGTTCCGAAAATTTTTTTCTTCAATCCGGAACCAATAGATCAGCCAGCTGCTTTCTGTCAGGAGAAACAGGATTATCGACAGGATGATCATGCCGGGGTTATGTAAAAATAATTTTTTCATCGGGTTAAAAATAAAGATTAAGTGAAAGAATCACAACTTTTGTTTCTGTTGAATGTGGAAATAATTCCGAACATTTTCCGATGATTCAGCCTGGTGTGAGAAAAGTGGATAACGTATTTTTATACTTCTGGAATCATCAATAAAGGTGAAAAACCTCTTAAAATATTAGGTATTTTAACAAGTTATAGTTGTGTTGAAGTGAAAAGCGCCAAAAAACATATGTTATGAAAGGTTTGCAAATAGATATTCGAGGAAAAATAATGAATTGCGTCACACCGAAAGGGCAATATGGTTGTTCTCGGTGAAGACAAAGAAAACAGCGTTAAGTTGGATTGGGGTAAAATAGAGTTGGCTGTAGGAGACAAAGTGAAAATTACTGCTATTGAGGGTATGGAGTATGATACCATATATATGAGTAGTATGACAGATGAAGATATGTTAGGATACTATAATCAACTTAAAAAATTTTTAACAAAAGAAGGTGTGTTGAAATGAGAGGATTCAGAATAAAATTCAGGTCAGAAGAAATTGTTGTTACCCCTGACTTCCGTTCATCAGTCACTATTTTTTACAATAGTTCGAACGGCTATGAACTATCGGTTGCCGGTATCAAAGGTTTTGGAGATGACGCCCTGGATACTTTTTGGATAAAATCGGATATGCATATTGGAGAAAGTATTGAGATCGAAATTATAAATGCAGACGAGCAGGTTTGTTCGTCTCCGACTTGTGTAAAAAAATTAGATCCTAATCCACTAAAATTATCCGAAAAACAGAAGCAACAAATGCTTACTGAATATTTGAAAGATTTTTATCTTTTAGAAGCTCAGTTAAAGAAAAAAGGAGTTTTATAATATAGTTATGTAATATATGGCAAATATGACCGCATTAAGTATTAATGAATCATTGTTTTATATTCCGTTCGATCATACTGGTGTAATTTCTGTTTGTAATAATAAATATGGAAATGAATTAGCATGTATTGTCTCAGATATTTCGGATGATAGAATTTCTTTGAATATAGGTGATTCAGTTTGCATAAAGAGGATTGTTTCTGAGGGTACTGAGTCGGTACATGAGTTTGTTATGCCTGATTTCTCTAACCAGAAAAAGGAGTTTATGAGTGATAAGGGAATATATGGAATGGAAGTCTGTACAGAAAACAATACGATATGTATGCCATTTATAGATGGGGGAGCAGTCACTTTTGTTGTAACCATAAATCAAGGTCAAGTATCTGTTGATGCGGGTTCTATTACCGCCGGTAACGTATTGTTGGATTTTTATCATTCGAACCTGAATATGGGGGATGAAATTCGTGTAACTTTGAAGAACCTGGATTTTGTTTCATCTCCATTAAGTGAAAGAAGTTTTTCGGGCCATACTTTATGACCGGTGTTAACTGGTCGTAGATTGTTCATCCCACATAGAATACCGGTATGTTAAAGAAATTGGCTGCACAGACGGCTATATATGGGATCAGTAGTATTATTGCCCGTTTTCTTAATTACTTATTGACCCCCTATCTCACTCGTATTATGACTACGGGTGAGTATGGGGTGGTGACCGATCTCTATGCTCTCATTCCTTTTATCCTGTTATTGCTTACGATGGGGATGGAAACAGGGTATTTTCATTTTGCCGGTAAGGCGGGAACTTCTGAAGAGAAAAGATTGATATTTCAAACCACCTGGGGTATCGTTATATTAGTGAGCCTTCTATTTTTCGGTTTCACCTTATTGTTCTTGCATCCTTTGTCGGTGGTGATGGATTATGCCGGAACTCCGTCGTATCTATTATTGATGGGAAGTATTATAACCGTCGATGCTGTGACGGCCTTACCATTCGCTAAGTTAAGAGAGGAAAATAAAGCATCGGCCTATGTGAAAATCCGGGTCGTTACGATACTGGTCAATCTGTTTTTTTGTATCGTTTTTTATTCTGTGATACCTGGGATTAGAGACCTGCAAAATATCTTCCCGGCAGAATATGGTGCCGGATATTATTTGATATCGAATTTAATCGCTAGCATGACAGCGGCTTTTATGCTGATTCCTGCCGTCCGGGGAATACGGCCTCGGATAAAACGGAAATTGCTTCAGCCTTTATTTATCTATTCGTTGCCTTTGCTGATCAGCGGGGTTACGGGTACCGCCAATGAATTTATCGACCGCCAATTTATTAAATATTTGCTGCCGCAAGAGTCGGCAATGAGTACTTTAGGTATTTATGGAGCTGCCCTTAAACTCGGAGGCATTTTGTTGTTGTTTGTGCAAATGTTCCGTTTGGCTGCAGAACCGTTTTTTCTGGCTGCTTTTAAAAAGGAAGATTTCTTGAAAGCAAATGCGGAGACGTTAAAATATTTTTTGATCGTTTCTATGTTGTTGTTTTTAGTGATTTCCCTTTTCTCCGATTTCTTTGGTTTGATCCTCGGTTCGGATTTTCGGGATGGATTATTTATTATCCCTGTTGTTTTGTTTGCTAATATCGGAAATGGTATAGTCTTTAATCTTTCATTCTGGTATAAGCGGACCGGTAAAACCCGTCTGGCCATTTTGGTCACCGGCAGTGGATTGATTTGCACGATTGTTTTTAATTTATTATTACTTCCACGTCTGGGATATGCCGGAACGGCCTGGGCACATCTGGGAAGCGAATGGATTATGGTGATCGTCAGTTATATTTTGAGCAGAATATATTATCCGGTTCCTTATCCGCTCAAACGTATCCTATTTTATCTTTCAGGCGGTATATTATTCTATTTTTTGGGAGCATGGCAAAAGGATATATCCTGGACAGGAAATATATTGTTCAATCTCTCTTTGATTGTAATCTATACCGGGGTAGTAGTGAAGGTTGAAAAGATTAATATTTCCAGACATCCTTTTTAGTTAAATTATGATCGGAATTCTGGAAGAATAATTTAATATTATATTTGTAATTCAAATATGGGCTGTCGCTGAGAGGGGGATATCGATAAATTTTGATTTCGGATGTAAAATGCTATTTAGAATCTTTTCTTTTTTTATTATTGTCGGGTGTTCGGCTTGCCGGCCTTCGGTTTTGGAATCGGCTCTTGAAAGGGCCGGGGAAAATCGGATAGAACTGGAACGGGTATTGCGTCATTATTCCGAAGAGGATAAAGATAGCCTGAAGTGGGAGGCTGCCCGCTTTTTAATCGAAAATATGCCCGGGCATTTATCTATCGGTGGCGATTCGATCGGGCCTTATTATGCGGCTTTGAATGCGGTGTTCAGTAACGATACTTTGAGAAATTGGCAGGATAGTCTCGATAAGATCCATGAGTATTATAAATCCGGATTGCGTGTACAGGAAGATATAAAGGTGATAAAGTCCGGTTTTCTGATTGCCAATATCGATAGTGCTTTTCGGGTCTGGAGGGAAAAACCCTGGGCTTCACATGTCGGTTTTGATGATTTCTGTGAATACATATTGCCTTATACGGTCGGACAATACCAACCTTTGGAAGATTGGCGGAAAAAATTTGCTACCGGTTATGAAGAACAGATAGACCTCCGGCATCCCCGGCTCAGTCACTCTGCATTTTGGGCTGCAACTTGGGTAAACCGGGAGATCGGGACTCAGATTCGTTTTCAGACCCTCGAACCTTTTTCTAAAATTCCTCTGTTGTTTCCTTCCTTGTTGCCGAAATCCAGGGGAGGGTCTTGCCGGGAGTATGCTTTGATGGGATTGAGTATTATGCGTTCGAAAGGGATTCCTGTCATGATGGATTTTATCCCTCAATGGCCTGTCAGGTCCGGTAGGCATTATTGGAATGTGATGTTGGATAACAGGGGAAAAAATGTAGTTTTTCTGGCTACGGAGAGTGATCCGGGGATGCCTCATAAAGTGGAAGAAAAGTTAGGGAAAGTTTACAGGCAGACTTATGCAATCAACCGTGACCTGGAAAGATTGAACCGGGAGTGTAGCGATGTGCCCGATTTTTTCCAGAATTGTTTTATGAAAGATGTGACAGCCGAATATATGCGCACTTCCGATGTGGAAATCGAAGTTCCCTCTTCGGTGAAATGCTCTGAAAATTATGCTTATCTGACTATTTTCGATAATGAAGATTGGGTACCGGTCGATTGGGCCGGAATACACCGGGGGAAAGCCCTCTTTAAAAATGTAGCCCGTGATATTGTTTACCTGCCTGTTTACTATACTTCCGATGGGCTGAAACCTTTGGCCAGTCCTTTTTTATTGGATACGGACGGGAAGGTAATTGTCCTGAAAGGGGATACGTTGAATCGGCAACAGTTGAAACTCTACCGGAAATATCCTCCTTCTGACAATGCTTATGCTATGGGAAGACGGATTGTAGGAGGAAAAATTCAGGCTGCCAATCGGGCGGACTTCAGCGATTCGGTTACTATCTATCGGGTACCTGAGTGGAAAAGTGCTTATTCCCTGAAGGTTACTACCGATACTGCCTGGCGCTATTGGAGGTATTTGTCTGCCGAAAACGGACTTTGTAATATTGCCGAATTGGTATTTTATCAGAGAGATTCTATGCGCCCTATTGTGGGTGAAATTATAGGGACGGAAGGAAGTTGTTTTAATGATCCTAACCATGTGAAAGAAAAGGTATTCGACGGAGACCCATTGACTTTTTTCGATGCGCCGACTGGAAGTGGTGCCTGGGTGGGGATGGATTTCGGAAAGGAAGTGAACATCGGTAAACTGATTTTTATTCCCCGTACCGATGGAAATATGATCCAATTGGGCGACACTTACGAGTTGTATTGGTGGGGACCGGAGGGATGGCAACTGATTGGCGGACCCCGAATAGCCAGGGATGTTGTTTTGGAGTATCTGGCTCCTTCGAATGCGCTCTATTGGCTTAGGGATGTAAGCCGTGGAAGAGAAGAACGCATTTTTACCTATTCTGACGGAAAACAGATTTTCTGGTAATTCTCATAAGCAGTAATTTCATTTATTGAAAAATTTCCTATAATAAAAAATATTCAGTTACACCATAGTTAGGCTACTGAAAATTGGGCTCAATGTTCGGAAAAATAAGATAATTAGTCGTTTATTTTTGATTTGGGATTGTTATATATTTGAACTAATAAAAATTATTAGAAAAGTATGGAAAAAAATCATTCAATTTATTCTATTTTGTTATTTTGATATCAGGTGTTTTATATACAAATGTATGTTTTTCACAAAATACACCTACAACTTGGCAAGACCGGCTCGAAGCTTTAAAAAATAGCTTCAATGAAGAAAATAGGGGTGATGTGTCGTTTTTGAAACTATTAGGGTATACCTATAAAGGAATAATTGGATCTCAAACTGTTAAATCCGATATAATAGATTCCTTATTATCCTACAATGCTCCTGCTATTTTGCATTTACCTCCCATAGTGATGAGAGATACAGTATCAAGGGGAGATTCCTGTGTCATTCGGGAAAGAATGTTGCCTAAATTTGAAATCATTTCTATTCGTAAGCGATTAGAAATTGCAGAGTCTATAGGAGAAAAAAGTCTGCTCACCTCACTAAGACAACAGCTTGATAATTTAATTCATTTGGATTATGAATATTTGGAATTAGAATGGAGTTATAAAAATAAGCACTTTAAATCATTATGTATTGTATGTATCTAATGAACATGGCGGATTTATTTATGACCCTATCGGTTCAAATATTTTAGACTATACAACAACGACAACAACTAATACTGTAGAACGTTTAAATTCAAAAGAAAATCTTCACTAAAATTTTTAATTTGCTTCACTTGTCGAAGCCTTCTCCAAATACCTTGAGACGGGTGTCTTCAACGGCTGCTGCCTGATGGAGATAGCCGAGATTCTCAGAGTTCGCAATGGGGAAGAATTTGTAGAAGTCCCGACGAAGCCGGAGCCTATTTTCGAAGCCAACACTTCCGGCATGAACCCTGAAAAACTGACATATACCTTAACCCATTTTTTGTATAATGACAAGCAAACCAACATTATCAATAGTTTAAACAAATGATCTCGATTATAATGTGGTGATTTAACTTTACCGAAAAATGACGATTTAAAATTTGCTTATTACATGGTGGTGTAATTATTATAGAATAAACCCCGAAAGTTTTATCTGGCTTTCGGGGTTTATTCTATGTATTATAATTATTCCGACAGGGTTCTTCCGGATCGTCAGAATTCACAGCACTTACGTGAAGTATACCCGGAGGACGGTGATTCTGATTATTAACCAAAGAAACCGATCCCTCGATGAGCTGACTATTCGGTCATTTTTCTCAGCAAAGTTTGCATATCGCATTTTTCTTTGAGTATACCGAAGAGCTGATCGATGGCTACCCGTTCCTGCTGCATGGTGTCGCGGTCACGGATAGTGACGGCATGGTCTTCCAGAGTCTGGTGGTCGACAGTGATACAGAAAGGAGTACCGATAGCGTCCTGACGGCGGTAGCGTTTACCGATAGAGTCTTTCTCGTCGTATTGACAGTTGAAATCGTATTTCAGCAGGTTCATGATTTCCTGCGCTTTTTCAGGCAGCCCGTCTTTCTTCACCAGTGGCATAATGGCCATCTTTACCGGGGCCAGAGCTGCCGGCAGGCGCAGTACGACACGGGAATCCTGTTTGCCGTCTTTGCTCAGGTCTTCTTCGCAATAAGCAGCCGACATAATCTGCAGGAACATCCGGTCTACACCGATAGAGGTTTCGATCACATAAGGCACATAAGATTCGTTCAGTTCGGTATCGAAATATTGAATCTTTTTACCGGAATATTGTTGATGTTGTGATAAGTCGAAATCCGTACGGGAATGAATTCCTTCCACTTCTTTGAAACCGAAGGGGAATTTGAATTCGATATCGGTAGCGGCATTCGCATAATGGGCCAGCTTCTCGTGATCATGAAAACGATAGTTTTCTTCCCCGAATCCCAGGAGCTGATGCCAACGCATACGGGTCGTTTTCCATTTTTTGAACCACTCCAGTTCCGAACCGGGGCGTACAAAAAATTGCATTTCCATCTGTTCGAATTCGCGCATCCGGAAAATAAACTGGCGGGCGACGATTTCATTACGGAAAGCTTTACCGATCTGAGCGATACCGAAAGGCACTTTCATGCGTCCGGTTTTCTGTACATTCAGAAAATTGACGAAGATTCCCTGAGCTGTTTCGGGACGCAGGTAAATTTTGCTGGCTCCTTCTGCGGTAGACCCCATTTCAGTTGCGAACATCAGGTTGAACTGGCGTACTTCGGTCCAGTTGCAGGTGCCGGAGATCGGACAGACGATTTTCTCGTCGAGAATAATCTGACGTACTTCATTCAGGTCATTGGCATTTAAGGCATTGGACATCCGCTCGTGGAGAGCTTCTCTTTTGCGGATGTGTTCCTGAATCTGAGGATTGGTCTCCCGGAATAAGGCTTCGTCGAACTTTTCCCCGAACCTTTTCCGGGCTTTTTCAACGTCTTTCTCGATTTTTTCGTCGTATTTAGCAATCTGATCTTCGATCAGAACGTCTGCCCGGTATCTTTTCTTAGAATCTTTGTTATCGATCAAGGGATCGTTGAATGCATCTACGTGGCCGGAAGCTTTCCAGATGGTCGGATGCATGAAAATGGCAGAGTCGATTCCTACGATATTTTCGTGTAACCGGACCATCGATTCCCACCAATACCGTTTGATATTGTTTTTCAGTTCCACGCCGTTCTGTCCGTAATCATATACAGCTCCCAGTCCGTCGTAAATATCTGAAGACGGAAACACAAACCCATATTCCTTACAATGAGCTACTAATTTTTTGAATACATCTTCCTGTGCCATAATCTTATAAAATGTTGTTTGAGTGACAAAGGTAATGAAATTTTATTCTTCGTGTCCGATTTCTTTCATTGCCTGTGTGACATTTATCGTATAGTCTCCGATTTTCTCACATTCGGAGAAAAGGTCGTTATACAGAATACCCATAGAATATTCGTATCGTTTTTCTTCGATCGCCATCAGGTGTTCCTGTTTCAAAATGGTCCGGTAATCGTTGATGGCTTGTTCGAGTTCATAGGCTTTCTTGGCGTTTACCTGGGTATATTCGGTAGCCAGATTGGCACACATAACGACGATAGATTCATCCACTAAGGCAAACATATGTTTGAGTTTATTGGACAATTCTTCCGGGAAGGTGATTTTCTGTTCGTTACGACGATAAATCGCTTTGGCGACATTTAAAATAGAATCGGCTACACTTTCCACTTCCGATACGATTTTAAACATCGCACGTACCCGCTGGGAGTTTTCGGAGGTTAGTCTGGATTCGGAAACTTTGGTCAGGTAATCGGCAATTTCAACTTCCACCTGGTCACTTTCGTCTTCCATTTTCTGGAGATAATCGAATTCTTTTTCATATTCTCCGGAGGGCATATCGAAAGCCTGGATTGTTTTGTGAAACATTTCCAGCGTACTTTGCCCGTAGAGGGAGATCTCTTGTTTGGCTTGGAAAAGCGAGGCGTCCGGTGTAGATAATAAACCGATTTTGATATGTTTCAAAGTAAAAGTTTCTTCCCCTTTCTTGGGAGGAATAATCCGACTGACAATCCGGGCCAGATATTCGGTAAACCAAATCAGAATAGCCACGTTGATCCCCTTTGCCAAGGTGTTGAAAAGGGATAATACAAGCGGCATGGCGGCATTTATAGAAGCGGTCACTCCGGCCCGGGCTTCCGGTGAGAAAGCTTCGTTCAACAGTTTCGGGTCCGAAAATTTGGGATTATAAGTCGAGAGATGCAGGGTGACACACAAGTCTCCGATGAAGTTCAAAAAAGGGGTAAATATCAGGAATAACCAGATCACTCCGAATACATTGATGATAAAATGGGCTAGGGCTGCCCGTTTGGCTTGTACGTTGGCGACTGCTGCTGCCAGATTGGCGGTAATAGTCGTTCCGATATTTTCACCCATAATCATCGCAGCAGCATCTTCATAACCGATCCAGCCTTTCGAACACATCACCAAAGTTAAAGCAACTGTAGCCGAGGAGGATTGAAATATCGTAGTCAAACCGGCACCGATAAGCAGGAAGATCATCCAGGAACGGAATCCCAGGAAGCTGATTTTTTGTATGAATTCTCCTACTCCGGGAAGAGTGTGCAAATCGGTCGGCATCGATTCCTGCAGAAAACGCAGGGCTAAAAACAACAAACCGAAACCGACGAACATTTCACCCCAGGTTTTGCGGGAACGTTTTTGTGAAAACAATAGGGGCAGTGAACAACCGATAATCGGAAGAGCCAGATCGCTCATGCTGAATTTTCCCAGTCCTAACACCGCAACCAACCAGCTGGTGATGGTTGTGCCGACATTGGCTCCCAAAATAACACCGATAGAGCCGACCAGGTCCAACAATCCGGCGTTGACAAAACTCACGACCATGACTGTCGTTGCCGAAGAACTTTGTATCAGGGCTGTAATAAATAAGCCGGTAAGTACACCCGTAACACGATTGGAAGTCATGGCTGTCAATATCTGCCTCATTTTGTTGCCAGCCAGTTTCTGAAGAGATTCACTCATTAGTTTCATTCCATAAAGGAATACACCAAGCGATCCGATGAGCTTCAGTACATCAAAGATTCCATAATCCATTTTTGCATTTTTTAAGATTCCGAATTTTGCGACTGTAAAAATAGGAAACTCATTCAGATTACGAAAATATTACGAACTTATATTTTTAAGATTTTTAGGAAAGAATTAAACAATACGCAGGAATAAGACCGTTTTTGCCGGTGTGTTCCCTAAACTTTTCCCGAAAAGGGAGGATAAATATTCCGAATATTTTCCGAGGATTCACTATTGGGTATAATAAAATGTTTTCATATCATTGTTAAATAGATAAGTATTAATTTAAAAATGATGAAAAAATTGTATTTAGTATTAATGGTGATCTCACTATTTTCCATTTCTTGTTCAAAAAACATATCGGATGACACTTCAGAAATAATGGAGTACGATAAGTTGTTTTCCAAATATGGATGGGAGAATGTGGAAAAATGTGAAAGACAAGTCAGTAGTCAAAAATTTGAAAGCTATAACTTCGTTTGAAGAGCTAGAAAAAGTGTTGAAATATATTCAGAATATGCAATCTGAAAATATTAGAACACTAGTTTCTGAACAATTTGACATGTTACCTCGTTTAAAGTCAACTAATGAAAGTGGTGGGCAAAGGATTGTTAAAATCTCTGGTTTGAATTCTGATGGACGGGTAGATGTTTTTTGGGATATCACTGTACCTGCTGTAACTAATAGTGCTTTTTACAATACGGGGTTTTGGGATGCTTTTATTGGTTATAATCATTTAAGTGGTAGTGCTTATAAATCAGGGAATAAGATAAATTTTACGGCTAATGGAGAAATTATTCTTAAAATTATCTGGCAAGGAGTAGAATTGAAAAGATTACCTACGAATAGTAGTGGGTATTATGATACTAATCAAAAAATATACGGGTAATTAATCAAAAAAAGCTGTCTGCAAACGCAGACAGCTTCCTTGTATTGAACCATTTTTTATTACATCATTCCCGGCATTCCGCCACCCATGGCAGGAGCGGCAGGTTCATCTTTTTTCTCTTCCACCAATACACATTCGGTAGTCAGGAACATTCCGGCGATAGAAGCTGCATTTTCCAAGGCTACCCGGGTTACTTTCTTCGGATCGATCACACCGGCTTTCTTCAAATCTTCATAGATATCTTTCCGGGCGTTGTATCCGAAATCGCCTTTGCCTTCACGTACTTTGTTGACAACGACAGCTCCTTCGACACCGGCATTATAAGCAATCTGACGTAACGGTTCTTCGATAGCCCGTTTGATGATTTCGATACCGGTAGTTTCGTCTTCGGTTTCTCCTTTCAGACCTTCCAGGGCTGCTTGTGCGCGGATGTAAGCGACACCACCTCCCGGTACGATACCTTCTTCGCTGGCTGCACGGGTGGCATGCAGGGCATCGTCGATCCGGTCTTTCTTTTCTTTCATTTCAACTTCAGAAGCTGCTCCGACATACAGGACGGCAACACCACCTGACAATTTTGCCAGACGTTCTTTCAGTTTTTCTTTATCATAGTCGGAAGTCGAATTTTCAATCAATTTCTTGATCTGCTCGATTCTCTCCTGAATAAATTCTTTTTTACCGGCCCCTTTGACAATCGTCGTATTTTCTTTGTCGATGCTTATTTTGTCTGCACGACCCAACATATCGATAGTCAGGTTTTCCAGTTTCATTCCTTTGTCTTCCGAAGCGACAACACCTCCGGTCAGGATAGCGATATCTTCCAGCATTTCTTTCCGGCGGTCACCGAATCCCGGAGCTTTTACTGCTGCAATCTTCAAAGAACCTCTCAAACGGTTGACCACCAAAGTAGCCAATGCTTCGCTTTCGACATCCTCGGCGATGATCAACAAGGCACGACCTGATTGTGCTACCGGTTCCAGAACCGGAAGTAATTCCTTCATAGAAGAAATCTTCTTGTCATAAAGCAGGATATAAGGATTTTCGAATTCGCAGATCATCTTCTCACTGTCGGTTACGAAATAAGGAGAAATATATCCACGGTCGAATTGCATACCACCGACCGTTTTTACCTCTGTCTCGGTTCCTTTGGCTTCTTCAACGGTAATTACTCCTTCGATGCCGACTTTTTCCATTGCTTCGGCGATCAGGTTACCGATCGTTTCGTCGCCATTGGCAGAGATACGACCTACCTGACGGATTTTTTCAAAGTTGTTACCTACTTCTTCTTTTTGTCCTTCAAGATGTTTTACGACAGCAGCAACTGCCTTTTCAATACCTCTTTTCAATTCCATCGGATTAGCTCCGGCAGTAACGTTTTTCAACCCTACATTGATGATACTTTGGGCCAGGATAGTAGCGGTAGTCGTACCGTCTCCGGCATCATCTCCGGTTTTAGAAGCAACTTCTTTTACCATCTGTGCTCCGATATTTGCATACGGATCGGCTAGTTCGATTTCCTTAGCTACGCTGACACCGTCTTTGGTGATATGGGGAGCTCCGAATTTCTTTTCGATGACTACATTCCGGCCTTTCGGTCCCAGAGTTACTTTTACTGCATTTGCCAGCTCATCTACCCCTTTTTTCATCAGGTCACGAGCTTCGATATTGAATTTTATTTCTTTTGCCATAACAAATTAGTTTTAGATTTTAATTTTTGGGATTACTTACAATTTACAATTAAAGAATTGCAAGGATATCACTTTGGTTCATGACCAGATACTTCTTGTCGTCAATATGAACTTCTGTACCGGAATATTTTCCGAATAAAACAGTATCGCCTGCTTTTACTTCCATCGGTTCGTCTGCTTTACCTTTACCAGTTGCGATAACTGTACCTTTCTGGGGTTTTTCTTGTGCTGTGTCGGGGATGATGATCCCTCCTTTAGTTACAGTTTCTGCTTCAACAGGCTCAACAATTACCTTGTTAAGTACGGTCTTCAGTGTCATAATGTTAAAAATTTAAAAGTTTATAATATGATTTTATTTTCAAATTAATACGCAATATTTCAACGTCGTTGTAAGGTTGAATGTTACAACATTTCCTTCTTATCATATTTTGTGCCAAAAAAAATACGACAGAAAGGAAGAGGAGGAAAGAAAATGTAAATCATTGAAAAATAGAGGAAAAATGATAAAAGATAAAAAATAGGGGAAAAAAGGGTTTGGCAGAAAAGCAAAAAAAATGTCAGTATGACTGACATACTGACATCCTATTTTAAGTTTTAATGGAATTATTCTCCGGGTGTTGCAGCTCCTGTTTCCTGGGCATTTTCGCCGGCTCCAGGATTGGTCGGGAAAGTCGGGATGGTTTGTTGCTGAACAGGCTGAGCTTCGATTTGTTCCTGGATAGCAGATTTTACTGCATTTTCTCCTCTGGGGATAAAAAAGGTGGCCAATACACACAGGATCATCATTCCTCCGGCTAACGTCCAGGTTGCTTTTTCAAGAAAATCGGTCGTTTTTCTTACTCCCATGATTTGGTTAGAAGAAGCAAATGAAGAAGCCAAGCCTCCGCCTTTGGAGTTTTGTACCAATACAATCAATATCAATAAAACGCAGATAATGAATATCAAAACAGAAATTGCCGTATACATAATTACTCTTTATTATTAATGTTCTCTTTTATTTTTTCGATTCGGTCTGCAAAGTAAACACTTTTTTCCGGATATTTCAAACTTAATTTTATATAAGTTGAGATTGCTTTTTCGTACAGATGTTGTTTGACATATATTTTTGCCAGTGTTTCGCTGAATAATTCCTCTTGGATATAAGGATTTTCTTTAGATAGATCCCTGTTATCCGTCGAGGCCGAAGTTATTTTGGGCATGATGGGTTCAGACTGAATAAAACGCTCGATGAGATCGTCTTTTTTCTTTCGGGATTTCCGGGATTCTTTCTCTGTTATGACGGTTTCTTCGGTATGAGGCTGGTCGGTCAGCCGGTATCCGCCACTGATGATTTCGGGAGTATCGAGAGAGACCGATGGTTTTTCTTCCTGTGCATCCGCTATTTCTTCGTCCAGATCGACATCGATAGAGAAATTATTTTCAGGACGGGGGGCTTCATCTACGATGCCCTGTATTCCGCTCAGATCGATGGGCTGGATGGGGGAGGCATACGGGGTGGCAGAATGGTTCGCTTCGGACCTATCCTCTTGGGTAGAGTTGGAATAATCGTCGATTATTCCCGGTACATCGTCCAGTCGGATAGGGTTGGAAATGATTTCTTTCTCATCGTTTTCCGGCCGTTTTCTTCCCTTTTGCCGGAGATTGAATTGTATGATGTCTTCTTCGCATCCGGTAGTTGTCTCTTCGGTAGTCTGACAGACCGGAATACCCTGGCTGTGAACGACGGTATGACCATGGATTTCGCGGATACGTTCGTCGACAATATGACTCAGCGAATTTTTAGGGGTTGCCGTACCGGAACCCAAGGGTTCGAAACCGATCTGATTGTTCAGGTACCTGAAAAATTGCTTATGATCCGTAAGATGGACGGTCGAAGCTTTTAGTTCGCTGCGAAATCTGACACCTCCCAGAAGATATAAAGCTTTTAAATATAGAATACGAGCCGTCTGAAAATAAGGATAACGTTCTACGAGTGTATGTAATTCCCGTAGATCGTCATTGTTGATTTTTTCAGGATGACGTATAAATTCTATGATTTTTTCACTTTTCATTCTTCTGCCGATCGATTACCAGTTGACGAGTGCCTTATTATATATGTCGTCGATAATCTTATCCAGGATTTCTATAATCAAGCTCTCCTCTATGGAATTGAAATCAGCGTCGGTCGAGTAATCGGCATAGTTGGAAAACGTAGAAGAGAAATCGTATTTATCGTCTTTCGTATTCGTATACTTTACTTTGATTCCGATCGTCAGCCGGTTGGAGGCTGCGATTTCATCTTTTTGGATATCGATGGGCCGTTGGCTGTACTCGGTGATCTGGCCTTCGAAACGAATATCTCCGTTGTTATCGGTCAATTGACTCAAGCCTGTTTTGGAACGCATGTAATCTGTCAGTTTCTCGGTAAACAGCGAACTTAGATAAGGTACTACCAGAGGAGCCTTATTCGGGAAATAATCCACGGAAAAGGTCTTTACGTCAGGACTGATGGAAGCTCCTGTCGTGGAATAACTTACTTTATAAAGCTTACAAGAATTGCAACAAAGTACTGCGGCAAACAATAGAATTAAAAAATTGATTTTTCCCATAGATCATTCTCCTGATATTTGAATACAAATGTACATGAAATTTTTCAGATAATCCACAGGTGAGTAAAAATGAATAAATCCCAGGTTACTGCCTTCTCTGTGGTTCGCATCGATGATGGGTATGCTAAAATCGTATCGGAAAAGCTAATATGGTTGGAGAAGAAGTACAGGAGAAGGTATTAAAATATCCGGTTTTCTGTTTGAGGTAACAATTCAATTTATAACTTTGAACGAAATTTGCTTGAACATTGTGAGAAAACGTAGTGTTTTTTTATGGAATATTCAAAAAGAGACGATGAGATATGCCGGTTATTGTCTACAGGAGATCCCAAAGGAATGGATTTGTTGTTCAATACCTATTATAGCCGGTTGGTTGTGTGGGCAGATACTTTTTTGAAAGACATACAATTGGCTGAGGGTGTTGTTCAGGAATTTTTTATCGCCCTTTGGGAAAAAAGGAAACAGAAAGAACTGACAGCCCCCTTTTTGACTTCTTTTCTATATGTATCTGTAAGAAATCGTTGCTTAAATAAACTTGAAAAACAGGATATTTTTCATAATACTACCGATTTGCAGGAGGTACACCTGGCATTTGAAGAATATAATGAAAAACATGACCGGATTCTGACTCAGGTTTTGCAGGAAATGGAAAACCTGCCGCCTCGTAGCCGGGTTATTATGGAAGAGGTATTTATTCACAATATGAAATATCGGGAGGTGGCGGAAAAATACAATGTTTCCATTTCAACCGTAAAAACCTTATTGGGAAATGCTGTCCGGAAATTGCGGGAACGATTGGACAAAGAAAAATTTGCCGGTTTTTTATTCTTTTTTTGCAAGAAAAAATCTTTTTGTCAGATCTTTTAATTTTTTTTGATTTTCCATTAGACCTTTTTCCATTTTTCCGGTACTAATACATGAAAACAAGATTGTAGCATGGAAAAAGGACCATTGGATAAACAAACCGAAGAATTATTAACCGCTTATTTCCGGGGAGAACTGGAAGGCCTGGAGCTACAAAGGGTAGAAGCATGGCTGGCGGAATCGGAAGAACACCGGCAGCAGTACCGCCGGATCAGTGCGGATATGTTGTTTTGGCAATGGAGCCTGAAAGAATGGAAACTCGATTCCTCTGATGCAGAACGAAGACTGAAAGCAGTATGGAATAGAAAACCCGGCTTATCTTGGAAACGTTACCTGACCATTGCAGCTTCGGTTGTTATACTTCTCTTCGCCGGCTGGTGGGGTTTCCGGCATGTAGATAAAAATACGGAAATCCCGGCAGAAGTATTCGCTAAAATCGAACCGATAACTCCCCGGGCAGTATTGGTACTCTCCTCAGGTAAACAGATCGATCTTGCGGAAAGTCATGAGCAGATCACAGAACAGAATGGGATGATCGTAGAGGTGGACTCATCCGGAGAGATTCGTTATCAGAGAACGGATTTGCAATCGGAAGAAATCATATATAATAAAGTGATCGTTCCCAGGAGCGGGGAATATTTCGTGACTTTGTGCGACGGATCGAAAGTGTGGTTGAATGCAGATACCGAATTCGAATTTCCGGTAAATTTCAGTGAAACTATCCGGGAGGTCAGATTAAAGGGAGAAGCTTATTTCCAGGTAGCTAAAGATTGCCAAAAACCTTTTATTGTAAAGTCCGGAGAATATCAGCTCCAGGTTTACGGAACGGAATTTAATCTGAACACCTACCATACCGATCGTATTGAAGCGGTATTGGTGAAAGGAAGTATCGGTTTCCGGGCAAATGCCGGATGCAAAGAAATCGTTCTGCAACCGGAACAGTTGGGTATTGCAAATACCGGAAATGGAAAGACAGAAGTCCTGGATGTCGATGTATATCCCTATATCGCCTGGAAAAATAAAGACATGGTGTTTGTTAACGAACGTTTGGAATCTATTATGGAAAAAATTGAACGTTGGTATGATGTGAATGTATTTTTTCAAAATGAAAGGTTGAAAGATTTACGTTTTTACGGGGACATGAAACGCTACTCCGATATCCGGGAAATATTAGCCTATTTGGAGAAGAGTTCGGATGTTCGTTTCCAAGTCAACGGACGTACCCTGATTGTGTGTGAAAAATAAAACCGGGATCTGCGAAATCCCGGCTGTGTTTAATAACGGATAAAGCTCCCCAGCATTTATCCTAAGTGTTACTTATAATTTACAAATGTATGAAAAAAAAATTTCATTTATGTCATTTATTTGACAAGACTCATCAAAAATGTTGGATAGTCATGAAATTGTACTTTATTTTTACAGTATGTCTGGTAGGTACAAGTTTCGGAAATAGTCTGGCACAAAAGCAACAAGTGACGTTGAATCTGAAAAATGTCAGTTTATATGAACTGTTCAATCAGATAAAAGAACAAACAGGTTTGCGTTTTCTGTATAATGCAGAACAATTGGATGGCCTGGCTAATGTCAGTGTACAAGCGCAGAATGAAAAGGTGAGCGATGTGCTGAACAAAGTTTTTTCCGGAAAAGCTTTGACTTATGATTGTGATGGAAAAGTGATCATTGTCAAAAAACAGGAAATTCTTCCGCAGACTATAAAGGCGAAAATCATTTCCGGGAAGGTAACGGATTACCGGGATAATCCTCTGCCGGGAGTGACCATTCAGATTAAAGGTACAGCTGTAGGGACTTCTACAAATTCTTCCGGAGTTTATTCGTTACCGATTGCAACTTCCGATGCCGTTCTGATTTTTTCTTTTATCGGCATGAAGACTCAAGAAATTGCAGTGGCTAATAAATCGGAAATCAATGTAAAGATGACGGAAGAGAGTAGTAACCTGGATGAGGTTGTGGTAACCGGGTATCAGGATATCCGTCGCGACCGGGTGACCGGATCTGTTACTGTGATTACCGCTAAAGAGATTGAAAACAATTCTTTCAAAAGTATCGATCAGATTTTGGAAGGTAAAGTGGCCGGTTTGTACTCTTATACAACCAGTGGAGCTCCCGGAACCCGGGCCAATATCCGGATTCGGGGTGACAATTCGATCTCAGGTAACAAAGAACCGTTGTGGGTGGTGGATGGTTTGCCTTTGCAAGGAGGAGTTGCTTCGATTAATGTGGTAAATGCCGGTAATATTCAGGAATCGATACTGGATCATGGGATCGGTAATATCGCTCCAACGGATATTGAATCGATTACGGTATTGAAAGATGCTGCTGCGTCGGCCATCTACGGAGCACGTGCAGCCAACGGAGTGATTGTGATCAAGACCAAACGTGGTTTTGAAGGGAAGGCGACATTTAACTACAACGGCAGTTTCGGTATGGTAGAAGCTCCCCGTATCGATTTGGATTTTATGAACAGCAGCGAAAAAATCGATTTTGAGATTTCTTTGATGAAAGATTTTTCCAGGGCATGGGAAGGGGGACTGGTCGGTAAAATATACGATTATTACATGCAGGGAAGATATACAGAAAGCCAGTATCGGGAAGAGCTGGATAAATTGCGCAAGATCAATACCGATTGGTTCGATGTGATTTTCCGTAAAGCTTTTTCACAATCCCATTTTTTGTCTATGCGCGGAGGTACGGAGAAAACCAATTATTATGCATCTATTAACTATAATGGCCAGTCCGGAATTTTAAAGAGCAATTCGTATGATAATCTGGGAGCCAGTCTGGAAATCCGCCATAAACCGGCCCAAAATTTTGAGATGAATTTTAAACTAAACGGGAATTTCCGCGAAAGTAAGGATCATAATTCTTCCATAGATCCCTTCAAATATGCCGTATTCGCCAATCCTTACGAGAAACCTTTCAATGAAGACGGTAGTTATGCGGCGGATTTTACTTATCTGGGCGATAACCGGAGCTCGATCCATTATGGCAATATATATGACCAATTTAATATTTTACGGGAATTGAATGAAACTCAGAATAAGACCATCGCTTCCGATCTTTCTGCCCGTTTAGGGATGAATTATCAGGTAATGGAAGGTTTGAGTGTGGATTTAAATGGATCGCTTACGTATAGTACCAACAATACAGAGGCTTGGGCTGCCCCCGGGACCTATACGTCTTATTCTAACTGTTTTACTTCCAGTGCAATTAGTGGGGAACTTCCGGAAAAGTACAATAACGGTTATTTGAAAGAAGGATCAGGACGTTCAACGGCTTTTGCTTTGCGGGGACTGATCAGTTATAATAATAACAAGTTGGAAAATCACGCTTTTTCATTGGTTGTAGGTACGGAATTGTCCGGTAGTAAGTCTTATAACAATTATCATCGTTCTCCGGAATTCAATGATTATTATCGGTTTATTGCTTTCCCGGACTTTCCTTCGGATGATATTTCCTATAATGATATTAAAAATTCTTTAAGTGGTTTGATTGGAACAGCAGAAGCACAGGATCGTTCGGCTTCGTTTTTCGGTGCTTTTACTTATACCTGGAGAGACAAATATGTATTTAATGTAAACGGACGTTTTGACGGGGCCGATATCATCGGTACGGATAACCGTTTTACTCCCTTGTGGTCTGCCAGTTTCCGTTGGAATGCCATGCGGGAGAATTTTTTGAAAAATGTCGATTTCATTTCTGATCTGGCCCTGCGTTTCTCTTATGGTTACACCGGGAATATCGACCGGGGATCTTATCCGATTCCGATGATATTTTTAGGAGGAGACAGATATGATGGTAATTTTATAGCGAATCAGGTGACTTATCCGAATCCCAATATCAAGTGGGAAAGGAAACAAGACCGGAATGTCGGATTGGATTTTGCTTTTTGGGGAAATCGGATCGGAGGTGCGTTCAACTATTATTGGAATACCGGAAAAGATTTATTAGGAACTCAGACGACACCGGATTCTTATGGACGAACCAGTGTTACAGCTAACGTTTCCAGTATCGAAAATACCGGATGGGAATTCAACATTAATCTGCGTTTGGATTTGGGCAAAGATGTTCGTTGGATCAATTCTTTCAATATTGCACAAAATAAAAATAAGATTACCGAAACTTATATAAAAAGTTTGGAAGATGTAGCTTGGAAAGGATCTACCGATAATGTTGAAGGGTACGCTACGGGAACCATGTTCGGTTATCGTTTTGCCGGAGTGAATCCATTGACCGGACAGGCTATGATTTATATTTCGGATGAATCGAAACAGATTATTGCCCGGGATAAAGGAATTTCTTTGAATCAGGTCCCTGATAAAATCGATACAGAAGATATTCCCGGTGATGATTATGAAGAAGTTTTACGGGCTTCTATGGAGAAGTTAGGCTCTGTCAATCCGAAAGTGATCGGTGGATTCAGTTCGACTCTGACTTGGAAAAATCTGGAAGTGAGAGCCGGTTTCAGTTATAGTGCAGGACATTTGTTGGAATCATTTAATGAAAGGAAGTACGCTCCCAGTGGAGCAAATAAACGTTCAGAAATCTATGTATCCAGGACAAACCGTTTAAAAAGTGCTATGAACCGATGGAGAACGATCGGTGATATTACGAATACTCCGCGTTATCAATATAATGGTATGAATTATCATGATATGATTACCGATGATAAATATGAAAAAGGAAATTATCTGGCTTTCCGTGATTTGACCATATCTTATGATTTGAAAAATAAATGGTTTGATCAGATTGGACTGAGTCGCTGTCGTTTAGGATTACAGGTAACCAACTTATTTGTATTTACTAAATATAGTGGTTTGGATGCCACTACCGGTGGGGCTTTCAATTATCCGTTGCCCCGGACCTATATGTTTAATCTTTCTTTAGGTTTTTAAAAGATGAAGGTTATGAAAAAATTTAGAACGATATGGAGTGTTCTGTTGATTGCCGGAATAACTTCCTGTAGCAATTTTTTGAATGTGACACCAAAGAACGTGATTTCTATGGATGACCTGGAGAGTATCAAACAGGCCATGTCCGGTTTTTTGTATAATATTGCGAATGACGGAAGTGGATCGAATAGTTTGCCGCGTTCTCCTTTTGAATCTCCTGTTTACGGTTTGGTTCCTTATACCGATGAATGGGATTTGTCTAAGCTGGCTGCTAATGAATTCGAAGATTATGAGATGCAGAAAGCGGATTGGCGGGATGAAACGACACAATATCTGTGGGGCAACTATTATAAGCCTATCGGATTTATGAATCTGATTCTCCATGAAGCTGCTATTGCGGAAGGGGATGAGGCTATGCGGGACTATATTATGGGTGAAGCATATGTGATGCGGGCTTATTGTTTTTTTAAATTGGTACAACATTTTTCTCCTTATAAAGACAATGAATGGGGAATACCTGTTTGTTTGGAAACTTATGAAGATTTCGAGGAGGTGACTGTGGCCAGAAAAACGCAAAAGGAAGTATATACCCAAATCTTAAGTGATTTACATGAGGCTGAACTTTGTATAGGACGTACGGCTCCGAGGACAAGTTTCAATCTGATGTATAATTCTTCGGTGATTAACCGTTTATATGCTGAAATCTATCATTTTAAAGCTCTCTCCGCTGCATCGGAAGCCGATGATTGGAAAAATGCGGTAACCTACGCTGAAAAAGAAACCAAGGGACAGGTATTGGAGTCTGATCCGGATCTATTGAAAAAGATATTTACACCGGGCATTTATAATAGCAATTTAAGTTCTGATCCGGAATGTGCTTTGCGTGTGAGATGCACCGGAGGAGGTATGACTTTTGAATATTATTTTCAGAATTTGGAACCCAACCAAATATTTTATGAAACTTATTTCCCTGAAGAGGAAAATGATATCCGGAAAGATTTATACTATAAGATGGTAGAGATATATGATTATAACATTTGGGATTACGTAACGAAATTGACAATCGATAAATTTTCTACATACAGTGATTCGTGGGGGTATGGGTATGGTTATGTGCATTGCGGTTTCCGTTTGGCCGAGACTTTTTTAATTCAGGCTGAGGCTTTGGCTATGCAAGACCGGATAGAGGAGGCAAGAATAATTTTGGATCGGTTTAAAAGTGCAAGGTATAAAAGTACTTATACGATACCGACAGAAAAAGAGGCTTTACTGCAGGATATTTACCGGGAAAGACGGAAAGAATTTGTTGCGGAAGGCGATTATAGTTGGTTGGATATGAAACGTCTGGGCTTAAAGGCAGAACGGACGATTGGAGGAATTACTTTCAAGCTGGAGGGAGAAGGGGATTACCGGTATGCTTTTCCTATTCCACAATCGGAAATAGATAATAATAAAGAAATCAGACAAAACCCCGGTTGGATATTAAATAATTGAAATTATGAAAACAAGATATATTGCATATACATTCATGTCGTTTATGGCTATATGGGGATGTACTCCGGATAGTGACATGCTTGTCGATTTTAATGATTTTGAAATAACGAAAGTAGAATTGGGGGCTGATCACCGTCAATTGATCGCTGACGGAGTTTCAACACTCACCCTGAATCCCATGCTTTATCAGTCGTATACCTTTAAAAATGAAGATGGAAGGGATAGTGTCGTTTTCGGAAAAATTCCGGTAGACCGGATTAAGGAAGGGACGGTAAACTATTTTTTGGAAGACGGTACTCCTATGAATGGTCCGACTTATAAAACCACAGATCTTTCTAAGGCAGAACAAGGATTCTATATTACTGCCAACGGATTGAAATCCGAAGTTTTTAAAGTGTCTATTCGTCGGCCTTTCCCGGCAGATGTTTATGATACGATTGTTTATCCGGTGGTTTTCCATGTCATTCAGAACCAAACAACAGTGGATTTAGGACAGGGTGTCGGGTCGGATATTGTGTATTATGCATTCAATACGATTTATAATGTTTTTGCGAGAACTGCGGTATTCAGTCCGAATGGGGCTGATACCCGGATCCGCTTCCGTTTGGCTGAATATGATCCGGATGGAAATAAAATGACGGAAAAAGGAATCAACCGTTATCCTCTTTCTAAAGATGCATTGAATAACTTGGACTATGAGGCGATCGTGAATAATCCGGATATTTGTTGGGACTATAAAAAATATCTGAATATTTGGGTCATCGATAATATGGATCATGTCGGGGTACCGCGTTATATTCTGGAGGGTACTGATCTGGATCAGATCAAAGGTTGTAATATGACTCCGGCAACTTTGCCGGAGATTGAGGCTGCGGATTATCAATTGACGGATATCGGTTTGATTTTTAATGCCAAGGACTTTGCTACGGAAGATGTCGGATATGCAACGCAAATGGGAAAATTTTTCGGGCTTTTGGAAACGAAAAGTGAGAAGGAAGATTATTGTGATGATACTTTTACTTATAAAAATTATAAAGAACCTTGGAATACAGTGGGTGATGGAAGTAATTCCCGTTTAAAAATCAGTTCTGATGGCTTGCTTTTTTATGCCGTAAATATTATGGATGACGGGAGTTATAAAAATACCATTTCTATGGACCAGGTAAAGCGTATCCGTACGATTACAGACAATTGTCCGCATCGTTGGGCCTGGAAAAGCGACTGGGCATTTACAGGAAAATAAAGATAAAATACTTTTATAATAAAAAATAAATCATAATGACAATCAGAGAGAAAATAAGGAAGATAGCCGTATGGGGATGTTGTTTTATTTTGTTTTCCTGTACGGAAACGAAAGAGGTGATTGAGTATGTGAATCCGTTTATCGGAACTGAACAGGTGGGACATACCTATCCGGGAGCTACGGTTCCTTTCGGTATGGTCCAGCTGAGTCCCGATACCCGGACCGAAGACTGGTCGGCCTGTTCCGGGTATCAATATACCGATACCCTGCTATACGGCTTTTCCCATACCCACATGAGCGGAACGGGAGGGGCCGATCTGGGAGACATCTTGTTTTTACCTTTAACCGGAAATTTCGATGCCACCTGGCTGAAAGAAAAAAAACAGATGCGCATGCTAAAAGACGGGGAAACCGCAACTGCCGGTTATTACTCTGTAAAATTGGGAAATGGTGTATTGTCCGAGCTGACCGCTACCCCGCATTGCGGGGTACACCGTTATACGTATCCTGCCGGGGAACGTTCTCTTTTAGTCGACCTGACCCATTACCTGAAAAAAGAATACATCCACCAACTGGAGTTAAAACAGATCTCGGATACTGAAATCCAGGGAATGCGTTTTTCCAGTGGTTGGGTAAGTAACCAATACATTTATTTCATAGCCCGCTTTTCTGCCCCGATCCGGAAAATCAACGGTTGGTGTGATGGTAAGCTGACTTATGAAAAAGATCTTAAGGGCACCGATATCCGGGCAATTCTGGAATTTGAAAACGGTAATGCACCGGTCGAAGTTTCAGTAGGAATCTCGGCTACCGGTTACGAAGGGGCCCGGAAAAATATAGAGGCTGAAATGCCTTCCCCTAAGTTCGATAAAGCTTTGATGCAGGCTGTGGCCAGCTGGGATACCGAAATGGGACGGATAGACATTTCCGGAGCTACCGACGACGAAAAGACCATTTTCTATACGGCTTTGTATCATACGATGATTTGCCCGAACCTGTTCAGTGATGTAGATCACAAATACCGGGGTATGGACGGAAAAATTCACGAGGGGAAATCTCCTCATTATACGACTTTTTCCCTGTGGGATACCTATCGGGCCGTACATCCGCTTTATACTGTATTGTATCCGGATTTTAACGCCGACATGATGCGGAGTCTGGTAGAAAAAGGAGAACAATACGGATATCTGCCGAAATGGGAATTATGGGGGGGGAGAAACCGATTGTATGATCGGTTTTCATGCGATCTCGGTTCTGGGAGAAGCCATCGTGAAAGATTTGGGAGGATTCGATTATGAGAAAGCCTATCAGCTTTGTAAAAAAACGTATGAAGCAGGAAGAGATCAGTTCCCTTCCTATGAAAAATACGGTTATGTTCCCAGTAACGAAACCGGACGCAAGAGTGTTTCCAAAACGGTAGAATATGCTTATAATGATTGGTGTCTGGCTCAGATAGCAAAAAGACTGGGACATCAGGAAGATTATGAATTTTACCTGAAGCGTTCCGAAAATTACCGGAATCTGTTCGACGGAGAAACCGGATTTTTCAGGGGGCGTTCCAATACAGGAATATTCGATCCGGATTTTCAGGGAAATTATATGGATAATAATTTCACCGAAGCGACTCCCTGGCAATATCGCCATTATGCTCCGCATGATATCAGAGGCCTGTCCAATTTGCTCGGCGGTCGTGATTCCCTGGCCAAATCGCTGGATGCCCTTTTCGAAGCCGATACGGCTATTTTGGGAAAACGCCTGCCGGATGTAACCGGACGTCTGGGACAGTATGCCCACGGAAACGAACCCAGTCACGGTACGGCATTCTTATATGCCTATTCGTCAGAACCCTGGAAAACCAGTGCTTTAACAAAAAAAATTCTGGCTTGCTTTTATCAGAATACCCCCAGCGGTTTGTGCGGGAATGACGACTGTGGACAAATGTCTGCCTGGTATGTACTTACTTCTATCGGTATGTATCCGATGTGTCCGGGTAGTGATGAATTTATCCTGACGGCGCCTGAATTCGATAAAACCGTGATCAATCTGGCTAATGGGAAAAAATTCACCATCAAAGTAAAAGGCGACCGGGAAGATGTGTATATCGAGGAAATAACTTTAAACGGCAAGGAAATCGACCGTAATTACATTAAATATCATGAAATAATGGAAGGCGGGGAATTGGTATTTACGCTGACCGGTAAACCGAATATGAAAAGAGGTCTTAAAGAAGAATCTCTGCCTTATTCGATGACCACGGAAAACAAAGCCCCGATGCCTTACACAACCAGTGACATCCAATATTTTCCGAACGAACGCTCTGTGATTCTGAAAGTGCGGCATCCTCATGCTAAAATTTATTACACCTTGGATGGTAGTGAACCGGATGATCGTTCCACTTTATATACCCAGCCGATCAAGTTGCATGCTTCTGCAACGATAAAAGCAGTTGCGTACGTTGAAGGAAAAACCAAAAGTGACGTAATGGTGGCTGAAGCAATCAAAGCCGACTATTTGCCGGGGAAAAAGGTAAATCCGACCCGTAAAGGCGTTTCTTATGCTTATTACGAAGGTAAAATGAAATCTACTGCCGACATGTTAAAGATGCAACCCTTACGGACAGGTGTTTGTTCCGGTTTTTCTTTCGGGGAGCTGAACCCGGCAGACGATCATTTCGGCGTGATATTTAAAGCTTATATCAAGTTGACACAGAAGGATGTGTATGAATTTATACTGCTGTCTGACGACGGTTCTGTACTCTTTATCGACGGGCAACCGGTGGCATTGAACGACGGTTCGCATTCCACTGCGATGGGAAATGGAAAAATTGCACTGGATGCCGGTTTCCATGAGATCGAAGTCCGTTATATGGAAGATACCGACTGGCAAGAATTAAGAGTAGGTATGATAGGTGGAGGCCACAACAGCTGGGGGGCTCTCAGTTCTATTGCGTATGTAAAATAATCCACTGTATTGTAGGCTTATGGCAAACCATAAGCCTGCAATTCACTAAAAAATCGTATATGATAAATAAAACATTCGCCCTGACGGGATTGATATTGTCCTGTCTGTTTATGACGGTATCGGTACAAGCTCAGAATAAACTGAAATTCAAACCGGACGGGAAGTTCAAAATTGTTCAGATGACAGACATGCACATCAGTTTGAGGGCGGGACAATCCGAAGTGTGCTATGAGCTGATAGAGGAAGCCATCCGGACAGAAAAACCCGATCTGATCGTTTTCACCGGAGATCAGGTCACAGAATATCAGCCTGAAAAAGCCTGGAAACGTTTGGTAAAGCAAATGAAACAAAGCGGTGTCCCCTGGACTATGATTTTCGGGAATCATGATCACGAACAGGGATTGACAAGGGACGAACTGTTCGATATGGTAAAAGCCGCACCGAATTGCCTGATGGAAAAGGGAAATGTCAAAGGTGTCGGTAATTATATTTTGGATATTGAAAGCAAGGATTCGGATAAAACCGCGATGACTCTGTATTTTATGGATTCTCATGCCAATTGCGAACAAGCCCGGGTAGGAGGATATCAATGGATCGATTTTTCACAAATAAACTGGTTTATAGCAGAAAATAAACGGCATCCCTACCCCTCGCTTCTTTTCCTGCATATTCCCCTGCCAGAATATAATGACGCTCTGAAAGGGAAAATTTTCGGAGAGAAACACGAAGATATTTGCTCTCCCCGCCTGAACAGCGGTTTATTTACCGCCTTGAAGGAATCAGGACAAGTGATCGGGGTGTTTGCCGGTCACGATCATGAAAATGATTTTATCGGTACTTATTATGACATCGCTTTAGGTTATGGAAGGGTTTCTGCCGGAAAAAATGCCTATGGGAGTCTGTCTCCCGGAATACGCGTCATCGAACTCACGGAAGGGAAAAGAGAATTCGGGACCTATATCCGGCTGAAAAGCGGAGAGATCAAAGATCGTTGTCAATTTCCGGAATCCTTTCAATCTGAATAACAATAATAAATACCTAAAATGAAAAGGAGTTTCTTACTGGTATTTCTACTTTGGATAAGCATTGGCGGGGGAGTAATCGCCCAGAACCGGAGTATCCGTTTCGAACCGAAGGATTGGAAAAAAGCTGTAGAAAAAGCCCGGAAGGAGAATAAGCTGATTTTTCTGGATTGTCATACCTCCTGGTGCGGGCCTTGTAAAAATTTGGCTGCCAACATTTTTACCAAAGATGCTGTAGCCGATTTCTACAATCAAAACTTTATCAATGTCGATATGGACATGGAAAAGGATGTAGATGGCGTGATGTTATCCAAAGTCTATAAACCGACGGCTTTTCCAACCTTATTGTTTATTGACCCTCATACAGAACTCGTCGTACATCGTGTTACAGGGGGAGGGGATGTGGAATATATCTTGTCTATTGCCCGGGTGGCATTGAGTAGTGATAATACGCTGGCCGGGAGTTGCAGGCGTTATCGTCAGGGCGAACGTTCGCCCGAATTTGTCAAAAAGTTGATGAACGACCTGAAGCTGGCTCATGCAAAAAAAATGCACCGGGAAGTAGCCGAAGCCTATTTCGACCGGTTGAATCAACAGCAGCTGGAAGAAAAAGAAAACTGGGAATTATTCAAAGCCCATATCGATAATCCATACTCCGCTATTTTCAAAAAAATAATGTCCGGTCACATTCATTACGGACGGTTATTCGGAGAAGACGAAGTGGCAAAAGCTTTGCAATGGATTGTGATTATGGAATTGGGAGATATTGCCGGCTCTTCTTTAGAAAATGGTTTACAGGAAACTGAAAACCGTTATCAGGAGTTAATCGGTTTATTAGAATACGCAGATTTTCAAGGTGTCTCGGCTTTGATTACCGATGCCCGTTTTTCTAAAGCCTTATTGCAAGATTGCGGAACTGCCTGGTTGATTGTACAAAATGGGAATTTATATAACCGGACCGAAGATGAAATCTATGGCCTGCCTTTTTTTACATTTTATTACCCGTTGGGGAGTATAATGCCGGTGCTGGAAGACCGGGTGATTCTGACAGAACTGTCGGAAATCATCAACAGGATTAAATTACGTTGTACTTCTATGCCTTATCTGGCGCGTTTAGCTTTAAACAGTGCTGTGATATACGAAAAAATGAGAGAAACCGAAAAGGCAGAACAAGCACGGACTGAATATGAATCTTATTGTAACATGCGATAAAATCCTATTAAAATATGAATAAAATCATCTTATTTCTCCTCTGTTTCCTGTTAGGAAGTTCATTTTCCACTTTTGCTCAGGGCAGGGACAGGGAAATTAAAATTTCCCGCCAACAGGAAAGTCCTGTAAAAACAGTAAAAGTCCGCGGAAAAGGCAAAATCAAAAACGTCGTATTTATGATCGGTGACGGAATGAGTCTGGCCCATATGTATTCAACCTGGGCTGCCAATAAGGGAAAATTGAATCTGGAAAATTGTCAGACCGTCGGTTTAGCTAAAACTTATTGCTATGACCGGCTGATTACGGATTCAGGTGCTGCCGGTACTGCTTTGGCAACCGGACATAAAACACGCTATCATGCTGTCGGAGTAGATCCGGAAGGTAAGCCACTGCTTACTCTGACAGATCTGGCTGCAGCTAAAAGTAAATCTACCGGGGTAGTTGTGACCTGTCGTCTGAACGATGCTACTCCTGCGGCTTTTTGTGCCCATAACAGTGACCGAGACCAGGCAGAAGCACTTATTGCCGATTATGCCGGATGTGGAGTCGATTTTATTTTCGGAGGTGGAAAGAGATATTTTTGTGAACGGAAGGACGGCAGAAACATCCTTGAAGAGATGAAAGCACTGGGGTATCAGACCCCGGAAAATCAGGAGCAACTGGATGCCATACAAACCGGAAAAGTATTGGCTGTATGGGCGGATCATGATTTGCCGCGTCCTTCGGTACGTAAAGAAATGCTTACAGAAAGTACGATGAAAGCGCTCGAACTTCTCTCACAAAATAAAAAAGGATTCTTTCTGATGGTGGAAGCCTCCCAGATCGACGACTATGGACATGCCAATCAACTCGATCCTCTGGTAGAGGAAATTTTGGATTTCGACCGTACGATCGGAAAAGTATTCGAATGGGCGGCTGCTGACGGAGAAACACTCGTTGTCGTAACAGCAGATCATGAAACAGGCGGTCTGACCCTGGTCGGCGGATCTCTCCCGGAAGGTGAGATCATTGGGAAATTTTCTACCGGAGATCATAGTGGAGTCATGGTCCCCGTGTATGCATTTGGGCCCGGAGCGGAACTGTTTACAGGTATTTATGAGAACACGGATATTTTTGAAAAAATCAAGTATTTATTGAAACTCTAAAAAACTAATATATGAAAAGAATCATCTTTATTTTAAGTATTTTCATGATTACAATTTCTTGTAATTCACTCTCTACAAGCGAAAAATCGATACAAGAATATATGCGTACCCAAACAGGTTCTCCTGATTTGGAGATAGAGTTTACTAACGTACAGATCACCAAACAAACCGTCGGGGATAGTATCGACATCTTGCAAAAAATATTTGAGGAGCAAATAAAAGAGAAAGAGAAAACAATAAAAAGGATAGAAAACGACAACCAGGCCTGGCAAAAAGAGCTGGAATCTATGTCCAAAAAAGACCAAAATTATGCATTTCTGGTTCAGATGATGAATTCCAATCAAAGACGAATCAAAGAGTTGCAGGAGAAAGTGATCAAGAATGGGACAGGGTATTATGACGGCCAGGATCCTAAAAAAGTCATCGCTACCCTGGTAAAGTGCGAGATGACCTCGCTTATCAATCCGGTATTAAAGGCGAAACAAACCAAAGAGGGGGTTTTTCTGCTTACTCCGGATGAAACGGTCTGTATCCGTCAGATAAAATAATTTATTATTGTGTAAGATATTTTATGGAAAATCTTTTTTCGGGCAGGTATATTTTTCCTGTCCTGATAGCGTTATTCTTCTTTTGTTCCGCCACCGGAACCTTGGGACAAACGCCGGCAAAACGGGATGTAACCTGCATCATTGCAGCCGATCTGCATTTTGATTTTTTACCCGAAACGGATCAATATTACCATGTCGTGGCGATGAATCGGGTACCGGGACATTGGGTCATGCCTTCAGGGGAAATTATCCGGAAGATAGATGCCGTCATTTTGGCTGGAGACCTTTTTGACAGGGCAAGGCCTGAAATCATCGACCTTTACTGCCAGCGTTATGAATGTGGAAAAGGAGAGAAAAGAATCCACTTTCCGGTTTATCCCGGTTTTGGAAATCATGACCTGGATACGGTTACAGAAGGCAAGACCCCGAATAACGAGGTACACTTGCAGTTGATAAAAAATTATATGGACTCGGTCCTGAGTGTAAAACTGGCCCGCAAGGAAATTCTGAATCTGCATCCGTCGAGTCGGAGTTATTCCTGGAATATCGGTGACGTGCATTTTGTTCATGGGCAAAGATATGCCGGCGATACTTCCTATTGTGAGAGTAACCTGGAATGGCTGAAAGCTGACCTGGAGAAATATGCTTCCCAAGGTAATCCGGTGGTTTATATCCAACATTACGGTACCGATCCCTGGGCAATAAAGTGGTGGCCACAGGAAGCCCGGAATGAATTGTTCGGTTTGCTGGACCATTACAATGTTGCTGCTTTTTTTGCCGGTCATACCCATACGGCTATGCTGCCGACCTATCGCGCCTATCCGATTTATCAGGTGAATAATGCCTGGCCGGATAGAGACGGTAACGGATCGTTTGCTATACTGCAAATTAAAGGAGATCAGGTAGCTGTCGTTTCTTGCCGCTGGAAGGACGGAGAAGGAAATATAGAAACGACAGGACCTGTATTAAGTCGCTCCCTGCCGATTACCCGGAAAGATAAAATTTATTACAATGCTTTTTCACACAATGATTATCAGAGAGAAAATCCTTTGCAGGATGCATTGGCATTCCGTTTCAATTGTGTGGAAACCGATCTTTGGCTGATCGACGGGGAGGTGTATGTCGGACATGAAAAACCGGAACCCGATCCGGCAATCACTTTTGAAAATTTGTATCTGAAGCCACTGATCCGGCGAATTAAGGAAAACGGAGGGAAAGTATATCCCGGAAGTGAACGTCCCTTTTTCCTGATGGCCGATTTTAAAGCGAATGGAGAAGGAATCTATGAAGTTTTGAAAAAACAGATGGAACCTTACCGCAAGTATTTTTGTTCTGTAAAAGATGGCGTATATCAGGAAGGAGCAGTCCTGTTTTTTATTTCCGGGAATCGTCCATTATATTCCCTGCCTTCGGAATCTTTACGGTTTGCTTTTTTAGACGGACAGATCCGGGATCTTGGTAAAGGAATGCCGGCTTCCCTGACTCCGGTGATCAGTGATAATTACCAAAGTTATTTCAGTTGGGACGGCAACGGGGAAATGCCTGAAGAACAGTATAAAAGAATGGTGGAGATAGTGAAAAATGTTCATCAGGAAAAAAAATTGTTCCGTTGGTGGGGGGCGCCCGATACCGAAGCTTTTAAGAGGTTATTTCTACGAACCGGTGTTGATCTGGTGGGTACCGACGACCTGAATCTATTATATAATTTGCTATCGGAAAATGAATAAGCTTGTCTTTTGTGTTATAATAACGTCCCTGATTTTCGGCTGTTCTTTACAGAAAGGCCGGTTGGCCCGGGAAGTGAATCCTTTTGTAGGGACAGGTTTTCACGGACATACTTATCCGGGGGCTACGGTCCCGTTCGGAGCTGTACAGTTGAGTCCGGATACCCGGAAAAACGATTGGGACGCTTGCGCCGGCTATCATTACAGCGATTCGCTTATCTCAGGTTTTTCGCATACGCATCTCAGCGGAACCGGATGTATCGATTTCGGAGATATCCTCGTTTATCCGGCAAGTAGGACACTGGATCCGGAACAAGGAGGGAACTGGCTTTCGCCGCTTCCCTTTTCCCATCGGCAGGAATGGGCATCTCCAGGCTATTATAAAGTGATGTTACCGACAGAAGGAATACAGGCAGAGTTGACCGCTACACCTTACACCGGAGTGCATAGATACCGTTTTGACCGGACAGGTGAAGCGTCTGTTGTCATCGATCTGGCTCATTCGCTGACCAGTGAGACGATTCAGGCTGCTTATTTGGAACAGACCGCTCCGGATGAAATTTCCGGGATGCGGAATACTTCTGCCTGGGTAAACAATCAGCCTATTTATTTTGCGGCCCGCTTTTCTCGTCCGATAGAAACTTTGACTTGGGTAAAAGAGGGAAAGGTATGCCGGGATACTGTTCGGCTCGACGGAGAAAAATTACAGGCTGTCGCTACATTTCATGTAAAGGCCGGGGAAACTATAGAATTGCAGGTCGGTGTTTCGGCTGTCAGTGTCGGGAATGCCCGGTTCAACCGGGAGCATGACCTGATAGGGCAGGATTTCGATGCTGTGCGTAAAAAAGCTGATAAAGAATGGCAGTCACTGCTTTCCGGGATCCGGATCAAAGGCGGGAGTCCGGAAGAAAGGGTGAATTTCTATACAGCCTTATATCACAGTAGTGTCGTTCCTAACCGGATCAATGATGTCAATGGGGAATACCGAAGACACGATATGGGCATCGGGCGGACCGGGAAAGGTAAAAACCGATATTCTACACTTTCCCTTTGGGATACCTTCCGGGCCTGGCATCCGATGATGACCCTGCTGGATACTGCTTTTGTCGCCGATATCGTCCGTTCTGCTCTGGATATTTACGAAATAACCGGCGAATTGCCTGTTTGGCCGTTAGCTTCAGGAGAAACGGGTACTATGATCGGATATCACTCCGTCTCTGTCATCGCAGATGCCTGGATGAAAGGAATTCGCGGTTTCGATGGTGGGAAAGCCTTGGAAGCGATGGTACGGTCGGCTGAAAAAAATACCAAAGGAGCTGATTATTACATCCGGGAGGGCTATATTCCTGCAAATTTCCGTAAGGAATCGGTTTCTTGTTTGTTGGAATTTGCTTATGACGATTGGTGTATTTCCCGGATGGCAGAGGCATTGGGTGAACAGGACATCGCCGGACGTTTTGCCCGGCGTGCCCGTAATTATATCAATGTCTTCGACGGTTCCTGCCGTTTCTTCCGGGGAAAACGCTCGGACGGAAACTGGGAAACACCCTTCAATCCTTATGAGGCTGGACGGTCGTATACCGAGGCCAGTGCCTGGCAATACCGTTTTTTTGTTCCTCATGATGTAAACGGGATGATACAGTTGTTCGGAGGAGAGGAACAATTCCTGCAGGACCTGGACAGTCTGTTTTCGACAACCTCCGTGGTGGAAACTTCCCTTTCAGATATCACCGGGCTGATCGGTCAGTATGCCCAAGGTAACGAACCCAGCCACCACATGGCGTATTTGTATAGTTATGCGGGACAACCCTGGAAAACACAGGCGATGGTCCGCCGTATTCTGAAAGAGATGTACCGGAATACACCCGAAGGGCTTTGCGGTAATGAGGACTGCGGACAAATGTCCGCTTGGTATATCCTGAGTAGTCTCGGCTTCTATCCGGTATGCCCCGGTTCTAACGAATTTGTGTTCACTTCGCCCCTGTTTCCCCAGGCGACCCTAAAGCTGGCAAATGGGAAAACACTGGTCGTTAAAGCCAATGAACCGGAGAAGAACATATATATCGACAAAGTCTGGTTGAACGGTAAGGAAATAGACCGGAATTTTATCACCTATGCCGAGCTGATGCAGGGAGGGGAATTACGTTTTCAGTTATCGGCTGAACCCAATCTGCAACGGGGAATTTCTTCCGGTAGTTTCCCTTATTCTATGAGTAAAGGAAAACAGGTATCTATCCCTTATGTTTCAAAAGATTTGTATTTGTTTGAGGAAGAGATGACTTTCAAGTTGGGTAGTACCACTTCAGATACAGAAATCCGTTATACCCTGGACGGAAAGGAACCGGATCGGACTTCTCCTCTTTGCCGTGATTCCATTCAAGTGAATCACTCCTGTATTTTGAAAGCAAGGGGATTCAAAACCGGATATGCACCAAGCGAACTCCTGACTTTGCAAGTGGAAAAAGCAGTATACCGGCCGGCGTCACAAATTCAGGATACCGGAAAAGGTATCCGTTTTAGGTACTACGAAGGTAAATTCAGTTGTGTTTCGGATCTCGAGAAAACTCAACCGCTGGACTCCGGTTATGTGTCGGCTATCCGTATAGATCGGGCCCCGGCAGACGATCATTTCGGTTATATCTGGGAGGGATGGATTTATATTCCGGAAACCGGAATATATGAATTTGAAACGAGATCGGATGACGGTAGCGTCCTTTACATCGGTTCTCAAAAAGTCGTAGATAACGACTGTTCACACGGAGCCGTATCCGCCTCCGGGCGAATCGCCCTGGAGCAAGGTTACCATCCCTATAAACTCCTCTATTTCGAAGACTATGAGGGGCAATTATTGGAATGGAATTGGAAATGACGGAGTCGGTTGTGCTTTTGTTTTGTGAAGTTTGCCTTCACTAAACAAAAGCACAATTTAGTTTTCCAGATTGTATTCTTTCAGTTTGCGGTATAGCGTCCGCTCCGATATGCCCAGATCTTTCGCTGCCAGTTTGCGTTTCCCATGGTTTTTTTCCAGAGCTTTTGTAATCAGTTCTTTTTCTTTTTCTTCGATAGAAAACGACTCCTCGATGACTGCTTCGGTATCCTGAATATGATCTTCCCGGTGGTTGAGGAGGGTTGGACTGGGGGAAGGAGTGAATTGTCCCGGTTCGTGATCGTAGAGATTCCTCAGTACCAGAGAAGTGGTTGGCTCGGTAGTCCCTGTTTCTTGCTGAGGTTCATTTTGCATCAGATCATAGACCAGGCGTTTCAGGTCGTTCATATCCTTTTTCATGTCGAAAAGGATTTTATACAGGATTTCTCTTTCAGAGGCGAAACTGGCTTCTCCTTTGTCGTGGCCGGTGGTCAGGGTCGGTAACATCGGATCGTGTTCCGGTATATATTTACGTAAGGTGGTTTCATCTACCATACGTTCTCGTTCGATGATGGAGATTTGTTCCGTTACGTTTTTCAGTTGCCGGATATTTCCCGGCCAACGGAAGTCCTGAAGGATTTTAACGGCTTCTTCCGTTAACCGGACTGCCGGCATCCGGTATTTTTCGGCAAAATCGGCGGCAAATTTCCTGAATAACAAAGGAATATCTTCTTTACGTTCGCGTAAAGGAGGGATCGTGATCGGAATAGCATTCAGACGATAATACAGGTCCTCCCGGAATTTTCCGTTTTTTACCGCTTGCGGGATATCGAGGTTGGTGGCTGCGATAACCCGGACGTTGGTTTTCTGTACTTTCGAGGAGCCTACCCGGATAAATTCTCCCGTTTCCAATACCCTTAATAGACGGGCTTGGGTCGGTAAAGGCAGTTCTCCTACTTCATCCAAAAAAATGGTTCCGCCGTCCGTTACTTCGAAATATCCTTTCCGGTCGGATACGGCTCCGGTAAAAGCCCCTTTCTCATGACCGAAAAGCTCGGAGTCGATCGTTCCTTCAGGAATCGCACCGCAGTTTACCGCTATATACTGAGCGTGTTTACGGGTACTGTAGGCATGGATGATACGGGGAAAAATCTCTTTCCCGACTCCGCTCTCTCCGGTTATCAATACGGACAAATCTGTCGGGGCTACTTGGGTAGCAATATCGATGGCCCGATTTAAACCCGGATTGTTTCCGATGATTTCAAATCGTTGTTTGATCGCTTGTATATCTTCCATATTCAGCTATCTTGTTCATATTTTCTTCCGGACCTGTAAAAGTTACAGGTACTCTGACAAAATTACATTAAAAAGCCCGAATCAGGAAACATTTATTCATTTTTACTCTTTCAAATAAATCGATTATTTTAATTTCTCTTTTGATTTTTTCTAACCGGCCGCATCAGTCGCCTATCGTTTTTGGGAGACTGGGTTTTGTAAAAAAAAGAGACAACAACTCTTAATAAAATGTTAGAGGACTATCGTGAATATCACAAATATAGGTTAAGATGGAAGAAATTAGACCTTAATTGAATCCCATTTTGTAAATTGCATCATCATTTACCAAAACTATTTAAATCATATTATGAAAAAATTAATTCCTTTGATGATGTGTTTGGTGCTAAGCGTAATGGCTTTTGCGCAAACGGGAGTGGATTTCCAGCATCTGACATTTGATGAAGCATTAGCTAAAGCTAAAGCAGAAAAGAAACTGGTTTTCGTTGATTGTTACACAACTTGGTGTGGTCCATGTAAGATGATGACAACAAAGATTTTCCCGATGAAAGAAGCCGGAGAATTTTTTAATCCTCGTTTTGTCTGTGTGAAATTCGATATGGAACAGGGAGAAGGGAAAGAACTGAAAAATAAATTAGGTGTGCGGGCTTATCCTTCTTTCTTTATTATCCGTCCGGACGGAACAGTACAACATGCTGTCGTCGGTGGAGGTGAACTGGAACCTTTTATCGAAAGAGTAAAGAAAGGGTTGAATGAAAAGACTTCCTTGCTGTATCTGAATCAACAGTACGAAAAAGGAAAAATGAATAAAAAGCAATTATTGGCTTATAAGGTCGCTTTAGATGATGCTTACGATCAGAAAAAAGCAGAGCAGGTAAAAAAAGAATTACTGTCTCAGGTCACCGAGAAAGATAAATTGAAAAAAGAATTCTGGCCCTTGTTTGAAGACGGTACTTGTACGGTTGGAACTCCCGATTTTAATTTGATATTGGCCAATATTCCGACTTTTGAAAAAAATATAGGGAAAGAAAAATTGGATGAATTTTTATTCTCTGCTTATAGCCGGGCTTTGTCTCCACACCTTTATGGAAATAAAGAAAGACAAACCGTATCTTTGGATGAACTGAAACAACAGATCGGTAAATTGGATCTTCAGAAAAAGAACGATTTGTTGTCTTTATGTGATATCGCCGGATTGGTGGCTCAGGGAGATGTGAATCAGTTGGTATCTAAAGTGGAAGAAAACGCTGCTACATTGACCGGAAACGATTTATCGTCTATGCTGATGGCTTTCGGAGCTATGCGGGATAAAGCGACTAAGGCAGATTATAACCGTATGGTTGCTGCCGCTGAAAAAATGATGGCTAACCCCGCTAATAGCGAAATGAAAAATTACCTGGAATATTATGTGGAATCCTGGAAGAATTTAGCTCATGTAGGGGTTAATTTTCAGGACTTGACTTTTGAACAGGCAGTAGAAAAGGCTGCTAAGATGCGTAAACAGATTTTTGTCGACTGTTATACTTCCTGGTGTGGGCCTTGTAAATATATGAGTAACACTGTTTTCCCACAGGAGAAAATGGGAGATTATATGAATCCGAAATTCATTTGTGTTAAATATGATATGGAAAAAGGAGAAGGACCTGAATTAGCTAAAAAATTCGGTGTTCGCGCTTATCCTACTTTTGTCATTTTGAATACGGATGGAACCGTGCGTCATAAATTTGTCGGCGGTGGTGAACCGGACCGGTTTATCGAACGGGTAAAGGATGCTTTCGACGATAATAAAGCAACCGGTGTACTGGATGCAAAATATGCAGAAGGAGCCCGGGATAAGGAATTCCTGGCTAAATATGTGGAAAGTTTGATTTCTATGTATTCTCCGGATGCTTCGAAAGTAGCTGCAGAATTGTATGGACAACTCACCGATGAAGAGAAAGTATCGGCTGATTATTGGTTTATTTTCAATAATCCTGATTTAGCTCCAGCAGGCTCTGAAGCTTATGAATATTTGTTGGCAAACCGGGAGAAGTTTGCACAAAATAATACGGAAGAAGCTGTCGATAAACGACTGTCCAGCGGGTATCAACGTAAATTGATGATGATTTTCTACGGACGGGATAAATCGACAACAGCTGCCGACCTGGATCAGATGAAGAAAGAGATTGTCGGTCTGAAATTGAAAAATGAAAAATCATTGGTAGGGCAGATCAATATCGCTAAAGCACTCTTAGCCAATAATCCGAATCAGCTGCTTACAGTCTGTGAAAAAGAAGTGAACAACCTTTCTCCGGAAGAATTCCCATTCTCGATAATTGCCGGAGCAAAAGAAAAAGCTACTCCTCTGCAGATCAACCGTTGGAAAAAGATCGGTCAGAAACTGGTAGCCAAATGTGAGGATAAAGACATGGCAAAGCAAATGGAACAATATATCGAATCTATGTTTGCTAAAAAGTAGGTAAATAGTTCTGTCCGAAATAGAAGCGAAGCTGTGTGAATCGAGCATTCACACAGCTTTTCTTTTGAATTTTTAGAATTAACTATGAACTCCTTGCTTTCTAATCCTCTAAAAAGCATTATTTTTGTTTTTCATTGGCAGCTTAGGATGAAAACAAAAGAGGAAATATTCATAGAACAAATTAATCTGAAAAGGCGGGAAGCCTATCACGAATTATTTCGGAGATTTTATCGGTCTCTGGTGATATTTGCTCTGAAATATATTGACGAACAAGGAGAAGCCGAAGATATCGTACAGGAATTATTTGTCTCTGTATGGGAAAAAGAAGAGAAATTTATGTCTTATGCCAGTTTTCGGGTGTTTCTCTATAATGCTGTGCGTAATACTTGCCTGAATCGGATAAAGCATAAAAAAGTCGAGGAAAAATATGCCGCTTACAGACAGTTGCATCCTGAGAATCCGGAACTGGACGATTATGATATCATGGAAGAAGAGATCTATCGATGGCTTTTCAAGACGATAGACGAGTTACCACCCCGTTGTAAAGAAATATTTTTACTGCATTTGGATGGAAAGAAAAATGAAGAAATAGCCGCCCAGTTAAAAATAACTTTGCTCACAGTCAAAACACAGAAAAAAAAAGCGCTTCGATATATTCGTGAAAAAATGCAAGATTTTGGCTTGTTGTATATTTTGTTGATCTAGAGAATGTTGGTTGTAAAAAATCCTATTCCTGTTTTTTAACATTCATTTTTAACTTTTTTGCGTACCCCTTTTGGCATCTCTTGTTGTCTTTATGTAAAAGAAGTGAAAAATGTCTGAAGTGAACGATCCTATTATTCAGTTGATTGAAGAGTACTTATCCGGGGAGATGGAAGATGTCCGGAGAGAGGAATTGATGGCTTGGCTGGATAAAAAGGAAGAAAACCGGCTTTTTTTCGAGCGGTTGATACAAGATGGTACATGGGAACAACGGTGGAGACAATGGGAAAAGATCGATACCGAAGCTGCTATCCGGCGTTTTGATCGGTGTACCCGATTGGACCATGGAAAAAGAGCATATAAACGGTGGGTTGCCGCAGTCGCTGTGGCTGCATTGTTATTATTGGCCGTCGGTTTTTCACTTCGGCAGTTGATGAACCGTACGGAGGTAGCTCCGGTTCTGGTGGAGAATATCCTCCCGGGAAGCGATAAAGCTATATTGATTTTGGCAAATGGCGAAAAGATGAAGCTGGAGAACAGCGATTCTTTGCAAGTCGATTTGGGAGCAGGAAACCAATTGGTGAACAAAGATAATCAGTTGGTTTATCAGGGAGAAGAAACCGGGGAATTGCAGTATAATGAATTACAAATACCCCGGGGAGGTGAATATCAGGTAAAGCTGGCAGATGGGACGATAGTCCGTTTGAATTCGGGTTCCTCATTGAGGTATCCTGTCGCTTTCGGAAAAGAGAAGCGTGAAGTGGTGCTGAAAGGAGAAGCTTATTTTCAGGTGGCTAAAGGGAAGGCTCCTTTTTATGTGCAGATTGGAGGGTTGACTGTGAGAGTATACGGGACTGTTTTTAATATCAACAGTCATTATTGCGATCGTATACAGACGGCTTTGGTAGAGGGGAAAGTAAGTATCCTTCTAGGTGGGAAGGAATTTATGATGAATCCTTCACAATTGGCCGATTTCGATGTATCGTCCGGGACGCTGGATATCCGGGACGCTGATCTGACACCTTGTTTGGCTTGGACAAAAGGACTTTTTATTTTTAATAATCAGACCCTCGGACAGATTATGTCGACATTGTCTTTGTGGTATGATATGGAAGTATTTTTTCAGAATCCAGTATTGGAGCAACTCCATTTCACCGGATGTGTCAGACGTTATGAAGCGATCGATAATATTCTGAAAGCATTGTCCGAGAGTGTGGGCGTGAAAATAAATAAACAAGGCAAGACATTAACTGTTAGCTACTGATTCTTTTTGCGGAGAAAATACGGAAGGTAGTGGCATACCTTCCGCATACTAAGAAGACGAATAAAGTATTGTTCCACCAATCTTTATTCAGATTGTTAAATTAATAACTACCAAATTTATGAAAAAAATCTGGTTTTTGCTCAAATTTTTTGAGCCTAAAAGATGTAAAATCTGGAATGTAATGAAATGGTGTGTCATTTTCACTGTTTTTCTTTCCTTTAGTGTATCGGCAGAGATCGCTGCGCAACAAGAGAAAGTGAATTTGAATCTTTCCAAAGCTAATTTGCAGACTTTATTTCAGGAAATTCAGCGTCAGACAGGGCTTTATTTCGTGTATAACGAGGAACTTTGTAATACTTTCGGAGAGGTGAATGTGAATGCAAAGTCGTTGTCGGTGAAACAAGTACTGGACGATATTTTCCGGGATAAAGAACTGACTTATTACTTTGAAGATAAGATTATTGTGGTGAAGGCTGCACTACCGCAAGCGAAAGAAGAACAACGTAAAATTACCGGTAAGGTTATGGATGCGGAGGGGAGTCCTCTGCCGGGAGTTGGGATTGTGATCGAAGGTACAACAATGGGTGTTTCTACGGATGTAGACGGTAAGTATACGCTCGAATGTCCTCCGACAAAGGATTTGGTTCTGGTATTTTCTTTTGTGGGTATGAAGCTCCACCGGGAAGTTGTCGGTAATAAAACTGTAATCGATGTCAAAATGGAGGAGGATGTACAGCAGATGGATGAGGTCGTGGTTACCGGTATATTTACCCGTAAGAAAGAAAGTTTTACCGGTTCAACGGCTACCTTTAAAAAAGAAGAGTTGAAAATGGTCGGAGCTCAGAATGTGATTCAAAGCTTGAAGACGTTGGATCCTTCTTTTGTAATCATGGAAAATAATGATTATGGTTCCGATCCGAATAAATTGCCGGATATCGAGATTCGGGGTAAAAGTAGTATCGTGGGGTTGCGTGAAGAATATGATACGGATCCCAACCAGCCTTTATTCATTTTAGATGGTTTTGAAACCGATCTGAAAACAGTTGTCGATCTGAATATGGACCGGGTAGCTTCCGTAACGATTCTGAAAGATGCTGCATCTACAGCTTTATATGGTTCTAAAGCTGCCAATGGTGTTGTCGTTATCGAAACCAAACAACCGGAACCGGGAACTTTTCGGGTGACTTATAGCGGTAATTTCTCTTTGTCGATACCGGATCTGACGGATTATAACCTCATGAATGCTCAGGAAAAGCTGTTATTTGAAGAGAAAGCAGGTTTTTATAAATCAGCTTATACTTATGATGCTCAGGAGCAACTGTTTCTCGATAGTTTGTACAACCTTCACATGTCCAATGTGGCCAGGGGAGTCAATACCTATTGGTTGAGCGAACCTTTACGGGTAGCGTTGGTACATAAACATAATATTTATGCGGAAGGGGGAGACGAGGCTGTACGTTATGGGTTGGGAGTTACTTATAACGGTACGGATGGTGTAATGGAACATTCCGGGAATGACCTTATCGGATGTAATTTCGACCTGACTTACCGGAAAGGACAATTCCGTTTTTATAACAAGATGTCGTTCGATTACTCGAAAGAAGATAACCCTACGGTCAAATTTTCAGAATATGCCAATGCAAATCCCTATTTTGAGAAAAGAGATGCAGATGGAAAAGTAAATCGTTACCTGGAAGAATATTATACGGTAAATCAACAACATTATACGATTGAGAATCCTTTGTATAATGCGAGTTTGAATAGTTTCGACCGGGCCAAAAAGGTGAATTTTGTCAATAATTTCAATGCAGAATGGCGTCCTGTAGAGACGGTGATGGTGCGTGCACGTGTCGGTGTGGGAAAAAATGTCAGAAAAGCGGATAAATTCCTTTCTCCTCAACATACTTCTTTCGATTTGAGTGCAAAAAATCAGAAAGGTAGTTATACTTCTACTCAGAACGATACTTGGTATTACGATGGAGAGTTTACTGCCACTTTCGGAAAATTATTCGCCGATGTACATCAGGTAAATGCTGTAATCGGAACAAATTTCCGTTCTTCAGAAGCAAAAAGTGAGGAATATAAAGCGGTTGGTTTCCCGAGTGGTGATTTTACCCGTCCGTCTTTTGCTACCGGTTTCCCGGATGGTAGTAAACCCGAATATACAGAAACCGTAACTCGTTCGAACAGTTTTTATCTGAACTTTGGATATGCCTATGACAATCGTTATTTATTGGATGCTAATATCCGTATGGATGGAGCTTCGGTTTTCGGAAGTAATAAACATTATACCGAAACTTGGGCTGTCGGACTGGCCTGGAACCTCCACAACGAGTCTTTCCTGAGGGAGGTCGATTGGATCGGGATGATTAAATTCAGAGCTTCTATCGGTAATCCGGGAAATCAGAATTTCGATGCATACCGTTCGTATACTACTTATTCTTTCAATAACTGGATTTCTAATAATTTCGGGACTAGTGTGCTGATCGATGCTTTAGGGAATCCCGATTTAAAATGGCAGAAAACGATAGACAAAAATATCGGTGCCGACCTGTCTTTTTTCAATAATCGGTTTAATATTAATTTCGATTATTACCAGAAAAAGACAGATCCTTTGTTGGCAGTCATCAGCGTCCCTTCTTCTGTCGGAACCAAAACGGTCACAACCAATATGGGGGAACAGTGGAATACAGGGTTTAGCGGTACAGTGAAATATTCCCCGATCTATCGGCCGAAAGATCGGATTAATTGGACATTGAGTCTGAATTTCCGCTATCAGAAGGCAGAATACCGGAATATCGGGAATAGTCTGGATCAGTTTAACCAGGAAAATAAAAACTCCAGTCTGGACCGTTATTATGACGGAGGAAGTCCTACGGCTTTGTGGGCTGTACGTTCTTTGGGAATCGACCCGGCAAACGGACAGGAAGTTTTCGTGAAAAAAGACGGTACTTATTCCTATACTTATGATACCAAAGATGAGGTGAAAGTGGGTGATTCCGAGCCGGATGTAGAAGGAGTGATCGGAAGTACCTTATATTATAAAGGTTTTTCTTTTTCCGTTCATTTGCGTTATAGCCTGGGAGGAGATGTATTCAATAAAGCTTTGTACTCCAAGGTAGAAAATATATCCGAGACAAATCTGAAATACAATCAGGATAAACGTGCGTTATACGATCGTTGGGAAAAGCCCGGACAACATGCCCGGTTTAAGAAAATTTCTCTGACTGAGACGACGCCGATGTCTTCCCGTTTTGTCAAAACAGAGAATTTTTTGAAAGGAGAATCTTTTTCTGTCGGATATGACTTCCCGAAGGAATGGATTGAAAAAATCGGATTTTCTGCCTTAAGACTTCAAGCGAATATGAACGATATTTTTAGAAAATCAAGTGTTAAGGAAGAGCGGGGTATCGACTATCCGTTTGCCCGAACCGTATCTGCATCAGTGTCTGTAACTTTTTAATTCTGTGAATTATGAATATCAAGAGATATATAGCAACAATAATTTTAGCTATTGTCCTATTGCTGAATTTCAGCTGTACGGACTGGTTGGATGTAAAACCGGTAGACCGGATGTCCGAAGATCAGCTTTACTCGACAGAAGCCGGATTCAGACAAGCCTTGAACGGTATATATGTGGAACTGAATCATGCCGATTTGTATGGGGATGAATTGTTGGTGAATACGGTCGAGATATTGGCACAACGGTATAAATTCAGCTCTATGGGAACATTAACAAACCAATATCATCTGGCAGAATTCGATTATACCACCGATTATGCTAAGAAATGCGGTTCCCGGATTTGGGAAAAAGCATATGCCTTGATTGCCAATGTGAATAAATTATTGAAAAATGCTGATTCACATAAAGATTTGTTTACCGGAGATAGTTATGATTTGATTACCGGGGAAGCCTATGCTTTGCGTGCATTTTTGCATTTTGATTTACTGCGTTTATTCGGTCCGGTATATAAAACTCACAAGGAAGATAAGTCGATTTGTTATAACACACAATTTTCTTTGTCTGGCTCGGATCTGTTGCCAGCTTCTAAAGTGATGGAGTATGTGATTGCCGATCTGAAAGAAGCAGAAGACCGGCTTGCTAAAGATCCGATCATAGAAGAAGGGCCTTTGTTATCCGATGGTGCGACAGAAGAAGAGGATTTTTGGAGATACCGTTCATTACGTCTGAATTATTATGCGGTCAAAGCTTTGCAGGCGAGGGCTTATCTGTATGCCGAAATGAATGAGGATGCTTTGGAGGCTGCCCGAACAGTAGTGGCTGTTCAGGAAAAATGGTTCCCATTTCTCGAATATTCGGCTATTGTCGGGAATTCAAAAACGCCGAACCGGGTATTTTCGACCGAATTATTATTTTGTATGCAGAATACCAAGAGAAATACGATCTTCACCTCTTATTTCACACCGGATTTGAAAGATGATCAGATGTATGTGACACCCAAAACTTTTTTGGAAAATATTTTCGGTACATTAGCTAGAAATGACCGGCGCTATGAACCCATTTGGTTAAGTCCTTCCAATCACGATTTCAGATGTTTTCATAAGTATGCCGATATCGAAAGTGCAACTTTTTATTCCAATCTGATTCCGATGATTCGTGTCACTGAAATGTACTACATTATAGCAGAAACGACGACAGACGATATAGAGGCGTTGAACAGTATAAATCTGGTATTGGAAAACCGGGGATTGGATAAATTGACTTCTAAAGATGAGATCCCGGCGACGATCCTGAGTGAATATCAGAAAGAGTTTTGGGGAGAAGGTCAATTGTTTTTTTACTACAAACGGATAAATGCTTCCAGTATTCCGTCTGCAATGACAGGAGGAGATGTCGAGATGAACGATGTTAAATACAGCATGCCGTTACCGGAAAGTGAAACAAATTTCAGATAATTGATAAATGGATACGACTATGAACAAAATAATATTTTTTATTTTCAGTTGCCTGATCTTTGGATTAAGTGGCTGTGAGCAGAAGATCGATACCTGGTCCGGGAAAGATGTGGCTTATGTGGATATGGAAGCCGATTCGACATTGGTATCATTTATTTATATCAATACCGATGTGGATACAGTTCAGGTCCGGGTACAAGTAATGGGGAATATTCCGGAAGATCAGCCTCGTTATGTCGATGTGAAAGTGAAAGCGGAAAATGCAACTGTGGGGACCGATTATGAAGCCATCGAAAACAGGTATACCATTGAAGGAGGTAATATATTCTGTACCATTCCGGTCGTATTGAAACGACCGGCGGACCAAACGATAAAAGCTGTGGAAATCGAGTTGATGGAAAATGAATATTTCCACTTGTATTACCTGGAAGATGTCCTGACTAGTGGATCGGATATCAAATATACTAAGACAAAGCATCGGATTGTTTTTCATAATATCATGAAAGAACCGCCTGCCACTTGGAATGAATATTATTTCGGCAATTTTACCGTGAAAAAATTTGAGACGATTTGTGAAGTTATGGAAATCTCCAGAGATCAGTTTTTTTCTTACTCCTATATGAGTTTTGGGAAAATTCGGTTTATTGCGTCCTATATGAAAGATTATCTGGAGCGTTTTCCTATTCCGGATGAAGATGGAAAGAATATGAAAATGGGAGACAGTTTGTATGTATAATAAAATGGGATAACAATGAAACATTTAAAATATTTCGTAATATGTTTACTGGGAACCCTGTTGCTTCCCGGTTGTTATAAAGATTTGGGTAATTATGATTACGATGAAATCAATCGGGTACAGTTCAGTAATTTCCCAACCGAGAAGCAATATGCTTTCAAGAATGTAGATAGCATCAAAGTGTATCCTAAAGTGACCGGCACATTAGCCAAGGAAAACTTGAGTGATTATTTCCTGAAATGGGAAGCTGTGGTGAAATCGGGTTCTGTCGATGGGAAAACAACTTTTGTTTTGGATAGTAATACATTGAATTTGAACTATTTCGTCAGATTGCCGGAAGCTGAGTATACGGTTTACCTGTTGGTAAAAGATAATACTACTCAAGTGACCTGGCGGCAAGGATTCGATCTGAAAGTAACGAGTACCACGAACGAAGGATGGTTGATCTTATCGGATGTAAACGGTTTTTCCCGGTTGGATATGGTTTCTACGTCGGGGAAAGAAGAAATGATGGTGCGCGATATATGGGCAGATAGTCCTTTAGCTCTTCGGAAAGGGCCCCGGAAAATTGCACATTATCCGGATATGAATGAATATTCATCTGGTGCTCATCCTGTATATTTTGTGGCAGATGGAGGAACGGTGAAGTTGGATCCGGATGATTTCAGTTATGATCCGCTCAATGAATTTATGTATGAATTCGGTAAATGGGACCCTGATTTTGTACCGACTGATTTGAAAGGAAATTATTCTAATTTTTGGCGGTTTTGTGTTGGGAAAAATGGTATTTATGCCAAAAATGATATGACATCTGGTTCTATTTATGGTCAACCCTTAAATAAAATCAAAGGGGAAAATGATTATTTCGGTGTAGCTCCGGCTATCGGTATGACGGCTCTTTATTATGCTTATGAACCGGCTGTTGTTTTTTATGACACGACAAATCTGCGGTTTGTACAACTGACTTCGGATTTGCAAAGTATGCGTTTGCTTACTGCCGAAGAAAAATATTTTTCTTTTCAAACCGGTAGAAAGTTTGTTTATATGACCGGTACTCTACATGATAATGATGGAATGATATTTGCCATACTGAGAGACAATGCCGATAAATATTGGATGTACGGAATGAAAGCAGGTAGTTTTTCAGCATTGAGTCAGGATAAAGACAGTTATTTTCAGATCGAAGCTCCGGATATCGAGAAGGCAACGGCTTTTGCTATCCATCCGACCTCGTATTATTTATTTTATGTGGTAGGAAATCAGATACACCAATTGGATATGACTTCCAGAAGACACCGGGTACTTCCGATTACTTTCCCGGACGGAAAACTCAAAACAGAGTTATCAGGAGAAAAAATTACGATGATCAAATTCAATATGTTTATTTTGGGTGATGCTTCTAAGCCGGTCGGGATTAAGGATATGCAATCTTGTTTGATCGTCGGTAGCGAAAATGAAACCACTTCGGGAGAGTTGGGAGGCCATGTACGGATGTTGTCTATACCGACCTCTTTGGATCAGCCGGCTGAGGTTTATCGGTCCTATGAGGGTTTTGGAAAAGTGGTCGATGTTGTTTATCGGGAAAGAAAATAAGCTATGAGAATATTTATTGTATTGATATGGTGTTTTTGGTTTGTCGGAGTAGATGCCCAGAACCGGTCGATCGTATTCCGGGAGGGGAATTGGGAGAAGATCCTGAAACAGGCAAAAAAGGAAAAGAAGCTGATCTTTGTCGACTGTTATACTTCTTGGTGTGGCCCCTGTAAAATGTTGGCTAAGAACGTTTTTACACAGGATAAAGTGGCTGATTTTTATAATACTGAATTTGTCTGTGTCAAAATGGATATGGAAAAAGGAGAGGGACCGGCATTGGCCAAAAAGTATGAAGTACAGGCATTTCCGACTTTATTGTATATCGATAGTAAAGGAGAGCTGAAGCATTGTGTGGTCGGTATGCAGGATGCGGATGTCCTGATCGGTAATGGGCGGACGGCTTTGTCCGGCGAAGCCAGTTTGGAGACATTGCAGGCTCGTTATGAGGCAGGCGAACGGGATGAAGCTTTTGTAAAGCAATATATGGAAGTGCTGTATAAAGCCTATCGTCCGAAATTGCAGAAAGAGGTGGTGACGGCATATATCGATAGTTTGAGCGAGAAAGAGTTTTATTCGCGGGCTACCTGGGAACTCATTATCAAAAATCTTTCGGACCCTCTTTCTCCTTTGGTGAAAAAGGTGATGGCGAATAAATACCGGTTTTATCCAGTCGTTGCAAGAGATACGGTCGATATTTATCTGGATTATACGTTGCGTAGTGCTGTGAATAGTTTTGTATGGTGGAATCCGCAAAAAAGTGCTTTTAACCAGGAACGGTATGAGGCTTTATTGGGGTATGTCTCCGGTTTGAATTTTCCGAAAGTACCTCAATATGTAGCTACTTTGTTGGCGGTGAAACAGGTGGCAGAGGGAGATTTGAGAGGGATGCTGGACGAAATGTACCGTTCGCTCGGTTATGGTATTTTTTATAATCCTGATGCGAAATTGGATTTTATTCGTGGTTTACTTCAGCACGTAGAGATTTCCGGTAATGAGGAGTTGCTGAAAGAAGCCGATGGCTGGCTGGACCGTTTGATAGCAGGAACGGATTATGGGTATTATAAATCCGAGTATATGCGGGTGAAAGCGAAAATACAGCGGGCTATGGGAAATGAAGAGAAGGCTGCCGAGCTGGAAAAAGAAGCCCCTAACGTAAGAATGATGCGTTGAGCATAAATTGATTTTATGGGTGGCTACCCATACTTCTTATCCCGCTTGATTTTATGGAATCAAGCGGGATTTTTTAAG
>ONZY01000233.1_pt1 | contig 54123 bp, 40 predicted proteins | sample 1671451 | NCBI WGS metagenome assembly ONZY01 (sample SAMN06348158, study PRJEB24527) | human gut metagenome | biome: human gut; feature: ankylosing spondylitis patient; material: feces | host: Homo sapiens | place: China | collected 2015-10 | reverse complement strand
ACAGCGTCATGATTGCCTCCGCTGACTTTGAGCGAGCTCGTCTCTTCTTTTTCCAGGTTTAACGTTGCTATGGAACCCGTTATGGGAGATTTGGTAGATTTTTAGTCAACTAGTAAAACCCTGCCCCCGGAGCAATCCGGGGGTAAAATTTTTTGTCCTCAGATGCACGCAGGCCCCGGAAGCCGAAGCGCCCGAGGCCTTTTACTTACGCGCCTAGCAGAGTAAGAACAGGATCAAGAAAATCAGGATTTTCAAGACCCGCCTTGCTATACTAGCGGAAGAAGATTTGTGTTCCATTTATCAATCTTCCTTTAAGCGGCTCGGTGCTACCAACACCTGAGCCGTTTTGCTACGGTTTTGTCCCGACGACTGGATGGCTACCGCAGCAAAACCACCCAATGCATGCCGAGTAATGGAACGAACCTCGGACAGACAATTTTCGAAATTCTACACAGTCCCCTAACCTTCCGACATACTATCGAGTCGCTTGGCAATGTCCTCCGACTTCGGACGATAGTAGCGCTGCAGCATTTTCAAATTTTTGTGCCCTGTTTGCCGAGCAAGGGACAGAAGGTCTAGACGCGGAACGCCCGTCTTCGGATCCGGACTCGCAGCCCACGTCGCAAAAGTCGCGCGACTGTCGTGGAAATTGAGTCCTTCTCGGATGACTCGACCGGCGGAATCGAGCTCCGGACCAAGCCCGCCAAAAACCTTAGCCTGCGGTTTAAGGAGTCCAAGATCCTTTCGGGCGGCGCTGTTTGGCTTAATTACGAGGTCGTACCGGCGAAGTGAGGTAATACCGCAAGAATTCGGCAGGTTTTGTTCTCTCAAACGGACGCTTTGCCGTGTAGGGCGAGGCGTCCGTGTACAATCGAAGAATCATTGACAAGACGAAGAGCCTGACGACTCTGGGGTGTCTTTGTCTGCACACTTGGGAGAATAGACCAATGAAGAAGTTTTTCACGAGCGTTGCCGTTTGCGCGGCGGCTGCCATTGCACTGACCGGTTGCGGTGACGATAAGGCGAAGGAACCCGCAAAGACGGCTTCGGCTGACACGACGATCACTGTGGGGGCCACTCCGGTTCCGCACGCTGACATCCTTAACTTCATCGCTCCGGAAATGAAGAAGCAGGGCGTGACGCTCAAGGTGTTGGAATTCTCCGACTACGTCAAGCCCAATATGGCTCTGGCCGACAAGGAAATTGACGCAAACTTCTTCCAGCATAAGCCTTATTTGGACAGCTTTGCCAAAGAACGCGGCCTGAAGCTTTCTTCGCTCGTTGCCGTGCACATCGAGCCGATGGGCGTGTACTCCAAGAAGTTTAAGGACGTCAAGAGTGTTCCCGATGGAGCCAAGATCGCCATTCCGAACGACCCGACCAACGGCGGCCGCGCGTTGCGCGTTCTGGCTGACGCCGGCATCTTCGGTCTGAAGGACGGCGTGGGTGTCAATGGTACTCCCGCCGACATCGTCAACAATGCCAAGAACGTGAAGATCCTTGAAATGGAAGCCGCCGTGCTGCCGCGCACGCTCGATGACGTTGATTACGCCGTCATCAATTCCAACTTTGCTCTGAGCGTAGGTCTCAATCCCACCAAGGATTCGCTCTTTACCGAAGCCAAGGATTCGCCCTACGCCAACATCGTGGCCGTTCGCGCCGATGACAACCGCGAAGTTCTGCAGAAGCTGAAGTCCGCCATCACGTCCCCGGCCGTGCGCGACTTCATTCTTGAGAAGTATAAGGGCTCCGTGGTGCCGGCTTTCTAATAGGCTAAATGTGAACCTTTAAAAGTTAAAGAAAAACCTATCGGATCGCCCGTTTTAGAGGGCAAAAAAGAGAACCTCCCGTTTCCGAATCATCTTTCGGTGATCGCAAAAAGCGGGAGGTTTTCTTATGTCAAAGATCAAATATAAAAGCTCGTAAACAAGCCTTTAATTGATTTGAGGTAGCTCACTTATTTCGTTCCGGTGCAGTCGGAATGTCGAGCAATCATGAGCTGAGCGACCAGCTTCTGAAGATCCTCTTTTGTTGCTGATCGCATATAAGCATTGACAACGGTATCCACCTCGTGTTCAGGCCAGGCAGAAACGCGCTCTCCAAATTTGACGGGCGGCGGAAAGGTTCCTTGCTTAATGCGGGCGTACAGCGTAGTTTTTCCGACGGCCAATTGCTCAAGCAGCTCAGGAAGGCGTACAAAAAATATCGGCATAGGATTCTCCTACAAAGGTTGAAAAGAGAATTTTTGCCGGCTCCGTACTTCGCTATGGCGCTCTGATGAGCAAGTTTTGCTCAGCCGACGGAATTTTTAGCGTCTTAACTTGCGGCCAACTCTTGATTTTCAGAAATTCCCGGCCAATGTGTGGAGAAGTTCCGTTTGGTGGTGTCAAAAAAGATCAGCCATCAACTTCTGAAAGAACCGGATGGTGGCTACAACAGCAGGCGCTGCCGGAAGTTTGTTCAGACTTCTCGTCGAGCGGTTGCATGGAACAGTCCGGAGAAATGCCGCGTGATTGAAGATAACTTGTGCCCCATTCATAGACGCAACTCAAGACCGGTTTCAGACTTTTGCCGAGATCCGTGAGCGAATATTCCACCTTGGGCGGCACCACCGCGTATGCCTTGCGGGAAATCAGACCGTCGCGCTCAAGCTCTTTGAGCTGCTGAGAGAGCATCTTGGCGTTTGCTTGGGGTACGGCTTTCTGCAACTGAGAAAAGCGTTTCGTGCCGTCAAAAAGATTCCAGAGAATGAAGGCTTTGTGTTTGCCGCCGATAAGTGCGAGCGTGGTGCGCACCGGGCAGTGTGCGGGTTCGGAAACGGGGTTGTCTTTGGAGGAAGGCATACGGAATTTCTATCTAAGTTACTTTTTTGAAAGTATATACCGTAAAGGTACCTTCTTCCCAAAAGAAAGTATTTGATTAGAATCGTTCTCACCATGGGGGGGGGCGAGGCCTTCTTCGCACAACGGAATTCAATTGCCTAAAAGATGCAGAAACTTCACTTTGATGTCACGGGGATGAGCTGCGCGGCTTGCTCGGCGCGCGTGGAAAAAGCCGTCAAGGCGCTCGACGGCTGCTGTAACGTCACTGTCAACCTTCTCAAAAACGACATGACGCTGGAGCTCGATGACGCCAAACTCTCGCAAGATGACGTAGTCAAGGCAGTGACGGCGGCCGGTTACGGCGCCAGCCTCCGGGATAACGACTCGAACCCCTCGGGCAAGACCAAGACTCAAAAGAAAAACAGCCAGGCAGAGGTCCTGCAGCAGGAATTGACGGCCACGCGCAAGCGCCTCTACTGGAGCCTCTTTTTCTGCGCGCTTCTGATGGTGATCACGATGCTGCCGATGGTTGGCATCACGTTCTCCTTTTTTGAGGGAGCGCAAAAAGCGCCGGCCTTTGCCTTCACACAGCTCTTGCTGACGTTGCCGGTGCTGGTGCTCAACAAAAACTTTTTCACGCGTGGCTTCAAGGCGCTTGTGGGGCTCGCGCCCAACATGGATTCATTGGTCGCGCTGGGTGCGACTGCCTCAATGCTCTCGGGCATCGTGTCGCTTTACGTTATGTTGTATGCGGCGGGCGCCGGTGATTGGAGCACTGTGAGCCACCACGCTCACAATCTCTACTTCGATTCTGCCGCGATGATTCTGACGCTTATCGGTCTGGGCAAGTATTTTGAAGCCCGAGCAAAAGCGAGAACCACGGATGCCGTCTCGCAGCTCGTAAGCCTTGTACCGGATACGGCACGTGTCATCCGTAACGGCGAGGAAACGGAAGTGCCTGCCGACGAGGTGGCGGTGGGCGATGTCCTCGTGGTGAAAACGGGCGAGCGCATCGCAGTCGACGGCGTGGTGATCGAGGGGCGTGCTCAGGTCGACGAGTCGGCCCTTACCGGAGAAAGTCTGCCGGTCGAAAAAGGGGTGGGCAGCAAGATTTCGGCCGCAACGCTCATGCATTCCGGTCACATTCACGCCAAAGCCACGCGCGTGGGGGCTGACACGACGTTGGCGCAGGTGATTGCTCTGGTGGATGAAGCGACTTCCTCCAAGGCGCCTGTAGCTCGTCTTGCCGATCGCATCAGCGGCATTTTTGTGCCCGTGGTGCTTGCGATTGCGCTTGTGACAGCCCTTGTCTGGATTGCCGTGGGCGCAGATGTTGAATTCGCCATGACGCTTGCCGTGAGCGTTCTTGTAATTTCCTGTCCGTGCGCATTGGGCCTTGCTACGCCCACGGCCGTGATGGTGGGTACGGGACGGGCGGCGCGTCTTGGCATTCTCTTTAAATCGGCCGAAGCGCTTGAAAAGTGCAGTGGAATCAGCGCCGTGATTTTGGATAAAACCGGCACCGTGACCGAAGGCAAACCTGTTGTGACTGACGTGCGTGTATTTGCTTCGCACCTGCGTGAGCGCGACCTTCTGAAACTTGCGGCGTCCGTTGAAGTAAAAAGCGAGCATCCCCTGGCACAGGCGATCGTCCGAAGCGCACGTGAAAACGAAACGGGACTTTATGAAGCGAAGGACTTCGGCCAGCAGCCGGGCAGCGTTTTTGCAAAGATCAATGGCAAAAACTACTCCATTGGCAACCGTACGCTCGCACAAAACAATGTCGCTATCCTCAAGGAACTCGAAACTCTGTCCGAAGCAGGCAAGACGGCGCTGGTTATCTGTGAAGACGGCTTGCCTGTGGGGTTGGTTGCCTGCGCCGATACGATCAAAAGCGACAGCGCTGAGGCTATCCGCGCCTTTAAGGCGGCGGGGCTCCGTGTGATGATGCTTACGGGAGACAACGAGCGCACGGCCAAAGCCATTGCACGAGCCGTCGGAATTGATGAGGTGGTGAGCGAAGTGCTTCCCGCCGACAAGGCCGCTGTCGTCAAACAAACGCAGCAGCAAGGAGCCCGCGTGCTGATGATCGGTGACGGCATCAACGATGCGCCCGCGCTTGCGACGGCTGACGTGGGCATGGCAATCGGTGCGGGGACTGATGTGGCGATTGAATGTGCCGACGTGGTGCTCGTCAACAGCAAACTGACCGACGCGGTGTCGGCCTATGAACTGTCGGGCGCGGTGCTTCGCAACATCAAGCAGAACCTCTTCTGGGCGTTCTTTTACAACGCTATCGGCATTCCCGTGGCAGCCGGCGTCTTCTTTACGACGCTCGGCTGGTCGCTCAACCCTATGATCGGTGCCGCGGCCATGAGCATGAGCTCCGTGTGCGTGGTGACCAACGCGCTGCGTTTGAGGCGCTTTAAGCCGACGAGCAGGAATTCCTTATCATCTTTCTCAACCGTTGCTGCGGCCTACGCAGCCTACCAATTGCCTTTGGAGCAAAGGAGTAAAACCATGCAAAAAGTGATCTTGATCGAAGGCATGCACTGCCCGCACTGTTCAGGCGCTGTAACCAAGGCGCTCACAAAGCTTGCCGGCGTGACGAGTGTCGACGTGAGTCTTGAAAAGAAGTGCGCCGTGATCGAATGCGAAGAAACCGTTACCGACGACGTACTCAAGGCCACGATCACGGATCTCGACTTTGAAGTGAAAGACATCGAAACGAAATAACGGCGTTTTGATTTCCGTAGCAGTGACCCGAACGGACGACAGTTCCTCCAATGGCTGCCGTCCGTTTTTGCAACCAATTTACCTGAGACGGACGAAAGAAAACGCCCCAAATCGCATTGCAATCTGAGGCGTTCAACACACAGAAAGGCTCAAACAAATTAGCTGGCCCAGGTGAGGTAGCTGTAGATCGAGAAGACGCCCAGAAGAGCGGCTTCGGCCACGATCACCGGAATGAGGGTCTTGAAGAAGTCCGCTTTGAAGTAGTCAAGCGACACAATGAGACACACGTGCGTGGGCGTGATCATCTGTCCGCCGACGCCGAAAACGAGAGCGACGCCAACGAGATCCAGAGAACCCGCAGGAGCCAGAAGTGCCACGATCGGCATGACGATGGCAACGTGTCCCTGAGACATACCCGTTAAGACACCGATCAAGAAGCTCAGGCCTGCGATGATGACGGGAGTGGGCAGCGGAGCGGCCTTAAAGCTCTCGACAACTTGCCCAAGAACGCCCGTAACGTCCAGAAGTTGGATGAAAAAGAGGATGCAGGTGACATCGCGCAGAAGTTTCCATTCAATGGCGCCGATGAAGATGTCTTTGATCGGGACGGCGCGGTTGGTGCCCATCAGCACGAAGACCATGGCGGCGGCCACCACGCCCATGGAGACGGCTGCACCGATGCCGCCGAAAACCATCAGAAGGAAGACGGCCGCCACAGGCAGAATCGAAAGCCAAAAGTCCAAGCGATTGCGTTGTAGGTCAAAGTCCGGGTCTTCTCCCATGTTCTGGGCGCGCAGGTCTTCGAACTTCATCGGACGCACGAACATCAGCCAGCCGATGGCAAACATCAGAGCCGTCACCCAAACAAGGTGAATAATCACGTCGCCCACACCGACGCCCACAATCGAGCAGGCGAGAATCATCCCAGGAATGATGGGGCTGGAGAATTCAAAGATGTGACGGAACCAGAAGTTAATCGTTGCTTTCTGTTCTGCCGTGATCGTCATACCCTTGGAAGCGTTGTCGACAATCGGGGCTGAGAAGCGAGCGCCGCCCACGGAGGGCAATAATCCTAAGAAGGCCGGCATCACCGCCATCGTCACCTTGGTGGAGTGAATCAGGTGGTTGAGGTACTGCACCATGCCCTTGAGGCAGCCGCTCTTGCGAAGTTCGATTTCAAGGCACACCACGAAATAGAGAGCAAAGAGCAGGTCGTATGTGCGTTGCATGGTGAACATTTGCTTGGCGGCTTCACCGAGCAGAGGGATTTCCGGCTTGACGGCGACCCAGATGAGCAGACCGCCTGCCAGAATGGCCGGACCGATTGGAACTTTCTTGCGAAGCGCCACGATGATAAGGAGCATCGCAAGGGCAAGAACGACAAAGATATTCATGTTCAAAAAAGCCTCGAAGGGCACCAAAAAGCAACAGTAAAGTCGATTGTACGCCTCGCCGGCAGGTTTCCGTACTGAGAGGCATTTCTATAGTGCGGCGCTTTAGTCGCTTATTGTGGGACTGTTAGCTGTATATGGACACAAAAAAGCCCGAGAAGGTTTCAGCTCTCGGGCGTTTGGCTGGACGACTGAATCTTAGAAGCGTGCGCGCTTGGTTGGCACCCCCGTTGCCAGACGCGTGGCGTCAAAGAAATCCTGTGAAAAAACGGGGGCGGCCTTGATGTTCATGGGATCATGAGGCAAACGCTCAGCCGGCTCGAACATGCCGTCAATGTTGACAGGTTCCGTGTCTGTCATCAGACCTTCGGGAACGTGCTTTACCTGTGTGCGGGCAAACGTTTCGACGAAAGAGCCGCGTTTGGCAACGTTCGAAAAAAGTTCCGCCGGCACTTCGCCCAACGCGCTTTCAGCAAAAGTTCGGTCAAAGATGCGAGCATGCGTGTTGGTGCTGAATAATCCCGCTGGAATCGAATGAAGCGACTTGCAACCCATGAAGGCTTCAGAGAAATCCTCGGCCTGAAGGTTGGCTGTAAAAAGCTGGCGGCTAACATGCGTTAATCCACTCAAGGCAAAAACGCCGGTGAAGGTTCTTGCGTAAATAAGCGGGAAAAAAAGTGATTCCGGGACTTCCGTTAAGGCGGTTAGTCCCGCGAAAGTACCCGATAGCGCAACAAGATGTGTATTGTGGGCAAAAAGCGACGACACAAGTTGCGTGAGCTGCCGAGGAGGCTTTGCGGGGTTCCAGATGTGGCCTGCCGTGCTTAGCATGCCGGTGGCGTCATCATGCAAAGCAGGGATCGGGGAAATTATGGCCGTTGTCTGTTCGGGCAAAATGATTGTTGCAGCAGGCATCGGGCCGCCGAAGTCAATCTCCAGGCGATGCGTGCCCGGCATCGGGTGATACTCTAGGACAGTGCTCGAGATAGGCTCACGATGGTGTTGCGAGGTTTGCCCGTCAAAAGATACCGTTACTTGATTGAGTGACGGGGCAATGGTGTTGCCGGCGGGAATGCGCAGCGTGACAAGACGGTCGCGTTTGCCGACGGTTACTTCTGCGACAAACTTGGTCATGCGAGAGTCTCCTTGCCGCGAGGGGTGTTTTCGGTTATTGGCTGAGCTGCAAAGCAGTCGTAGCGGGGCGAATGAGGCGAAGCCACGTAGCTGGCGGGGAGCGCTTTGAGGCTCTTGCAGAAGGCGAACATGCCGTCGGTACTCTTCAAATCGGGAAGCATTGAAACAATGCCGTCGGCAACATCCGTAAGTCGCACGCATCCGGCAAAAGCTTGTTCCAGATTGACGATGGAGGGATTGTTCGCGAAAAGATCTTCCGGAATGCTGCGCAGCTCTCGGCGATCTGCCGCCCAGCCGCAGAAATCGCCCAGCGTTTCGACGGTGCGGGGGTGAAAAGCCGGCAACGCATTATGTACGGCGGTGACGCTTCTGCCTAAACGGAAAGGTCGAACTTCTTCTCCGGCAGTGTGGTGAAGTTTCACGCGATAGATGCCGGGCTGAGGGTAGTTGTGCGACAAGGCGTCGGTGCTATTCCAGTCGATGAGTTCGGCGGAACCGTCGCCCCACTCAACGAATAAGTCTCCTTCGAGTTCAAGGTCGATGGGGTAAAACAACACGATCGGTTCGGATGACAGTGGCGAGGCGTGCCAGTCGAAATCGAAACTCGGATCGGCAAGATTGGCGTGAGGGCGAATCCAGCCGGCTTCCTGACGACGACCTTTGTCACACCATGCAAAAAGACGGGGGGCGGCACCAAGCATGAAGCCTTCCAGACATACCGGGAGGTTTTTCTTATCTCCGAAAGGATTGTCGACGTCTCGTAAGAACGGACAATGTGCAAAAGTCTCTTCGCACAGTGAAAGCGTCAGCGCGTGGCGCAGCAGGCCGTAGGGAATGCTTGTGAGCTTGCTTCGGGCAAAAGTGCGCGCGAGACTCTTAATCGATTTGCAGGGCGAGAAAAGCGACATGGGAACGGTCTTAAGCGACACGCCCATGAAGGCTTCGTCGAAAAATGCCAGATTTGGGTTGTTTGCCAGAAAATCTGAACAAAGGAAATTGAGCGGCGCCGAACCGGTTTCCGGATTAGGCGCAAAAAGCGGTGGCAGCGTGTCGGAAGGTTCGGGGCGTCCTTCGGGGTCGGTTTCCCCCATCGTGAGGGTGGGCAGCGCAGTTGAGACGCTTACCGTCTGGTAAGGCAGTCTTTTGAGCGGCATAAAACCCGAGGGAGTCGTCACCGTCACGGTCCGCTTGCCGTCTTCAGCGTATCGGTGCGTGCAGGAACTCGTGGCGAGAAAATCTTCGCCGGATACCATGCCCGCGACCGAATCCGACGACATGGTCACATCGGCGACCGAGATTTCGCCGTCGCCCCAGTCGATACGAATGTCTCCGATGTGCTCTGCAGCAAATTGCGGCACGGCGAAGAATTCGATTGTGATCACCTCATCTTTGGGACAAATGACGGTGAAGACAAAGGGTTGAGGCGAAGGGATGCGGGAAGCGGACATCGTTTTGTTCTATGGAATAACGCGCTGAATTGTACCGCAGCGGCTGTTCGGACAATGACAAACGCTGCGGCGGAGGTGATTACGGGCGTTTTTCGGGTGGGAGACTTCCCAAAAGTGCGTTGACGATTGTGCGGACGTTCTGAAGACGCGTTACTGCGTTTTCGCTGTTGACCGTCATCTTGAGCCGCGTCAAATTGCCGGGCAGTACTCGGAGATCGCGGCGTTTTTGCAGTAGTGCAAACATCACGGCCGGGTCAAACATCGTTTTTTGAGCAAACGTAAAGACAATAGCTTGTTCGGCTGCGTCAATCTTGCGAATGCCGATGGCCGCGCATTCGATACGCAGACGATGCACGGCAAGAAGCGTCTTGGCTGCGGGAACAGGACTGCCGAAACGGTCGGTGAGGTCATCGGTGCATTCACCGAGTTCTTCGAGCGTTTGAGCTGCAGCGAGCCGTTTATAAAGAGACAGGCGTGTACCGACATCCGGTACATAATCGTCGGGCAGAAGTGCGGGCAGATGCAGGTTAATTTCCGTGAGAGTCTCAAAAGGCGAGTCAAAGGTCGGCTCTTCACCACGGCGAAGCGAATCCACTGCGCGCTTTAACATCTGCGTGTAGAGTTCAAAGCCCACCTGGGCCATTTCTCCCGATTGTTCGTCGCCGAGAACTTCGCCCGCACCGCGAATTTCGAGGTCGTGCATGGAAAGATAAAAACCGCTGCCGAGTTCCTCAAGGTTCTGAATGGCCTCCAGGCGACGTTCCGCGTTCTTGGTGATGGCGCCTTCGTCGGGGATGAGCAGATACGCATAGGCCTGATGGTGGCTGCGTCCTACTCGGCCCCGAAGCTGATGCAACTGCGCCAAGCCGAACTTATCGGCACGGTGCATGATGATGGTATTGGCAATCGGAATGTCAATGCCTGTTTCGATGATGGTTGTGCAGACAAGGACATTGAATTCACGCCGGTAGAACTCGCGCATGACGCGTTCAAGCTCTCGCTCGCTCATCTGGCCGTGGGCAATACCGATGCGTGCTTCCGGTATCAGCTCGGCGAGCATTTCGGCGCGGGCCTGAATGGTATCCACGTCGTTGTGAAGGAAATAGACCTGACCGCCGCGCTTGAGCTCGCGGATGACGGCCTCCCGAATCAAAGCTTTGGATTCGCGGCGCACGAAGGTCTTGATTGCCAGACGTTTTTGCGGTGCTGTGGCGATGACGGAAAAGTCACGTATACCCTCCAAACTCATTGCGAGCGTTCTCGGAATCGGTGTGGCGGTGAGCGTGAGTACGTCAACTTCGGCGCGCAGACTCTTTAGGCGTTCCTTTTGTCGAACGCCGAAACGATGTTCTTCGTCAATCACGACGAGCCCGAGACGCTTGAATCTGACAGATTCGCTCAAAAGCTTGTGCGTGCCGATGACGATGTCGACCGTACCGCTTTCGAGCCCCTCGATTGTTTGAGCGGTCTGTTTGCTGGTGCGAAAGCGCGATAGTTCGGCGACTTTCACGGGCCACGCGGCAAAGCGGTCCTTAAACGTTTGGGCGTGTTGCTCTGCCAACAGGGTTGTGGGACACAGGACGGCGACCTGCTTGCCGTTCATGACGGCAATGAAAGCCGCACGCAACGCCACCTCGGTTTTGCCGAAACCCACGTCGCCGCAAACAAGGCGATCCATGGGACGGCCCGAGTGCATATCGGAAATGACAGCCGCAATGGCCGCGGCCTGATCGGGCGTTTCTTCAAAAGCAAAGCCTTCGCAGAATGCCTGATAATCCGACGATTCTGTTTCAAATGCAAAGCCCTGCTTGGCTTCGCGCATGGCGTAGAGGTGTAGGAGTTCGGCTGCGGTGTCTCGCACTTTTTGCGCGGCTTTTTTGCGTGCCTTTTCCCAGTCGCCGCGTCCGAGATTGTTGAGTGGCGCGTGCTCGCTGTCGGCTCCCGTGTAGCGACTGATGAGGTTGAGCTGTGAGACCGGCACGAAAAGTTTGGCGTCGTTTGCATAATCGATGCGAACGAATTCGGCGGGACCTTCTTCGGTGGAAATGGTTTCCAGACCGTGATAACGGCCTACGCCGTGGGCGGCGTGCACGACAGGGTCTCCTTCCCGCAGTTCGCTTACGTCGCGGATGATGGCTTCGACGTTGGTTGTGCGATTGTGGCCGCGGCGACGGATAATCGCTTTGGTGTTGTAGAGCTCGGACTCGGTGATGATGACCAAGCCGGGTTCTTCAAGCACGAAGCCGCCCGAAAGGGGCCCTACGGCAATGGCAAGCGGCTCTGAGCCATTGACAAACGCGGCAAACGATTCGACGAGCTCGGGTTCGCGCACGCCGTCGCGCAGAAGTTCCTGCAAGCGCGCAGCACGGCCCGAACCGGTTGCTACGATCAAAATGCGCTTTTTTTCAATGCGGCATTTTGCGACGAAGTCCTTGAGTTTGGCAGCAGGGTCTTTGGCTGAGCGCTCAATCGTGAGTGACGTGTCAATTCCCGTTTCGGGGGCCTTCAGAGAAATGCGACCGAAGGGGGCGATAGCGTCGAAAAAGATGTCGGCTTTGTCAAAGAGTTTTTCAGGGGGTAAAGCAGGTCGCTGTGCGTCGTGCGAGAGAAACTTGTAACGCTCCTGCGTCTGACGCATGAAGGAGTCGATAGCGTCTCGTGTCTCACCTAACGTGATGAAAAGCGCATTGTCCGGAAGATAATCGGCAAGCGTTCCGGTTGACTCAAAAAAGAGGGGTAGATAGTACTCTATGCCAGGGGAACAAATTCCCGAACCCACGTCCACGTAGACCGGGCATTTGTTCGGGTCGCCAGGGAAAGCGGCGCGCCAGGCGGCACGGAACCGATTGCGGGATTCTTCGTCAAAGGCAAATTCGTGACCGGGCAAAATACGCACGCGATCAACGCTGCCGGTGCTTCGTTGCGATTCGGGATCGAAACGGCGGATTGCGTCGATTTCATCGTCAAAAAGGTCGAGCCGCAGCGGAGTGGCGGCCCCCATCGGAAAGATGTCCACGATGCCGCCTCGAACCGCAAATTCGCCGGGTGCCATTGTTTGCTCGACGCGTCCGTAGCCTGCGGCAACGAGGGAGGTCTCCAACTTACCGATGCTTATGGTTTGACCTTTGCGAAAGAAAAACGTATTGCCGGCAACATAAGACTTTGGCGCAAAGCGTTGCGCGGCGGTGCTAGCTGCCGCAATCAACACATCGGGCCGGGCCTGCAGATCGTCGCTCGTAAGGTTATAAAGGGTTTCCAGGCGTTCGCTTACCAGGTCTGCGTGCGGACTCATGGTATCGTAGGGAAGAGTTTCCCAGTCGGGAAGGCTCGAAACTTTGAGAGAGGGATCGAGCCAGGCGATTTCCTGATTGAGCCGCGCGACGTCAAACGCGTTGGCGCAGATCAAAACCGCCATGCGCTTTTGGCTGCGGGCCAGTTCAATGAGCGCCGTGAGAGCCGCCGAGCGATTACCGCCGTTTACCGTTGAGTTTTTTAGGCGCCGAGCGGCTGCGGCCAACTGCGTATCGTTAAGAGAAGAGGCGAGAACGGACAAGACGTCAGACATCGGATAAGCAAAAGAAAGGTACCGTCAATGTGCGCAATTGTACGGTAGACCGCAGTTGTCACCGAAGTGGGCCGTTGGCCTCAGAGTGTCTTTTGTCCGACGAGCTTTTGCAAGTGAGGCGGTAACTTTCCGGTGTTTTCAATGATGTCGGCAAAGGCGGTGTTGGCGCTCTCGGCTTCATCCGTGCGCATTGCTTCTTCCACGCAGCACAAAGCCGACTCGATTTTCAGTGCTTCGTCCTGAGAGACGGTGCGCAGAATTGTGCCGCGGAAAACCAGAACCAGATCGCCGACCTCGGGCATTTCATCGGCAAAGGAAGCATTGGCGATCTCCGTGCGTCCGGGCCGCGTCACGACCACGTCGCAGTCGTTGCGAACTTCCAGAACGCGCATGGGAACGGCGATGCACATCTTGTGGTCTCCTTATTGGAATTTGGGAAAGAAGCGAACGTCGCCTTCGCGTGGCGCTTCTTCTTCGGAAGGGCGCTGTGTTTCGTAGTCGCGTTTGTTGAGCGAAGCGTCACCCAGAGGCGCCACTGTTTCGCCCTCGGATCGACGAACAACCTCGTAGCCCCAACCGGTCAGCACATCTTTGGCTATCTCGACAGCCCGCACAAGCGCCGATTCGCAGGCGGGTGTCAATGATCCACCGTAGTCCTGCAGAATTTCCGGCTGAATGGCGACCACGGCGATGCGTTCCGGTGCGTGGCCCTGCAGTTCGGCAAGTGCCAGCACTTCGTTCATGCCTGTTTGATGCGGTGAAATTTTGGTGGCCGACCAGAACTTAACCTCGTCGTTTGTAAGGAGCTTGAGTGTGCCCGGTTTTTCCTGTAGGTCAGCACAGTCAAAAAGAAGCAGGTCTTTGGTGGAGCCGATCAGTTCCAGGAGGTACATGCCGAGCGTGCCGCCGTCGGCGACCTTTGTCTTTTCAGGGAGTTTGTAGCGGGCGTTGAACGCTTCGACGGCGCGAACGCCGAAGCCTTCATCGGCCCAAAGAATGTTTCCGACACCTAAAACGAGCACGTCGATCGGTTCAAAAAGATCAAATCCGGGAACAGTTTGCATGAGAAGAACCTGACAAATTAGGATGAAATCGTCTGTTGCACGGGACTTAACAATTTTGCGCGAAAGCAGCGTCTTATTCTTCAGTCGTTCGTCGAAAACAGAGTACTTCAGCCGACCTACACCGCGCATAAAAAAACACGGACCGCAGTCGCCTGCAGTCCGTCGGATGCGGCAGCCCCGTAGGGCTGCACGGGTTGAGTTGCGGTCAGTGTTCTTCGCCGCCGTGCTTGAACATTCTCAAGCCGCTCGTCATTGAGCTGATGGTGGTGGCACCGCCCATGACGTCTTCGCGGAAGCTCATGTAGATGTGAGCAATCGAGAAGAGGATGAAGATGTACATGAACGCGTGGTGCGTGGTGCGAACGGCCTGGCTGTCGCCAAAGAGCACGAACACCCACTCGAACCAGGCGTACCAGCCGGCGTCGGCGCCCCAGGCCTGAGCGTAGAGCGCGAGCCCCGTGATGATGATCACGATGCTGCCCAGAGTGAACATGAAGAACATGGCGCACTGAGCAAGCGGGTTGTGACCGGCGTACTCGGGGGAGGTTTTTCTCAGGAACAGGTAGTACTTGACCTGCTCAAAGAGCATCTTCCACCACTTCAGGCTCCAAAGCGGCGGCACGAGGATCATGCGCGAGTATTTGTTGCCGACGATGCCCCAGTACAGTCGCCAGATAAAGATGACCGTAAAGATCATGCCGGCAGCAAAGTGCGCAAGCCGAATGTATGCGAAGTCATACGTCGCCCAGGTGTCGCCGAGGTTTGCTACCAGAGGAGCTCCGATGAGAAAACCCGTGACGATCATCACCGCCATGCACACGGCCATCGCCCAGTGCCAGATTCGCACGGGCGCTTCCCACACGTACAGCGGGTGCGTTCCTGCCGAAACGTCAACTTCATAGGTGACGGGATCGATTTTCATAAACGTACCTTCCATCTGTTGGTCCGGGCGGGCGGCAAACAGCGGCTGCCGCTCGTTCGGACTTGGCACGACAACGTTCGCGTTAACGAACCTTGACGCTCACGAGCTCTTCGCCCTTGTTGTCCAACACATGCGTGGCGCACGCGAGGCACGGGTCAAACGAGTGGATCGTGCGGATGATTTCAAGCGGCTCTTCGGGCTTGGCAAGTTTGGTGCCGATAAGCGAAGCTTCAAAGGCGCCGTGGTTGCCTTCCGTATCGCGTGGGCTGGCGTTCCACGTCGTCGGAACGACAGCTTGCCAGTTGGCGATCTTGCCGTTGTCGATGACGCAGTAGTGTGCCAGTGCGCCGCGGGGTGCCTCGCAGGCGCCCACGCCCTTGCACTGTTTGGGCCAAGTCTTGGGTTCCCAGAACTCCATGTTGGCGGCAGCTTCGTCGCCGGCGCGGATGTTGGCGATCAGATCGTCAACGTACTTCACCATCATGTCGGCCATGAAGCTCGCTTCAAGGGCACGGGCGGCGTGGCGACCGAGCGTCGAGAACATGGCTTCGAGCGGAAGGTTGAGTTCTTTCAGGGTGGCCAGAGCCGGATCCTTGTACTGCGGCATGTTCTTGACAACGCCCATGACGACGCGGGCAAGCGGGCCGACTTCCATCATGTGTCCTTTCCAGCGCGGGCTCTTTACCCACGTGTACTTGCCGTTTTGCGAAATCCAGTTGTATTTCTGGGGCGTGCCGTCGGAGTCCGGTGCAAAGCCGAAGGCATGGTCGGTGACGCCGTCCCACGGATGAAGGCCCTTCTTGTCGCCCGGGTACTTGTACCACGAGTGATCGACAAATTCCTGAATTTCGTCCGGGTTGCGCAGGTCAACCGGATGCACTTCGTTTAACTTGCCGTCAATGATGGCGCCCATGGGCATCATCAGGCTCTTTTCGCTCCATTCATTCGGAATTTCAGGGAAGTCGCCGTAGCAGAGCAGGTTCTTGGAGCTGATGCCGCCGCCGATCTTGAACCATTCCGGATACATGCTCGCAATCGCCTTGACGTCGGGAATGTAGACGTTGTTGACGATGTCAACGCAGGCCTTGGCGATGTCGCGCATGTAATTCATGCTGACTTCGTTGACCATGACACCTGCGGCACCCGTGTCGTGCATGTTGATCGGGCAGGCTACGCCGCCGACGAGATAGTTCGGATGCGGGTTCTTGCCGCCGAGGATGGTGTGGATCTTGATGATTTCCTTGTGGAAGTCGAGCACTTCAAGGTAGTGCGCAACGGCAAGGAGGTTGACGGCAGGCGGCAGTTTCATGGCCGGGTGGCCCCAGTAGCCATTCTTGAAAATGGAGAGCTGACCACTTTCGACGAATTTCTTAAGACGCGCCTGCACGTCACGGAAGTAGCCGGCGGTCGCCAGATGGTGATGCGGGCTGATCTTCTGTTGAATTTCGCTCGTTTCTCGCGGATCGGCCGACAGGGCGCTGACGACGTCAACCCAGTCCAGGGCCGAGAGCTGATAGAAGTGCACCAGATGGTCCTGTACGTACAGGGTGGCGTTCATCAGGTTGCGGATGATGTTGGCGTTCTTCGGGATCTTGATGCCGATGGCGTCTTCGACGGCGCGCACGGCTGCAAGCGCGTGAATGCCGGTGCAGACGCCGCAGATGCGTTCGACGAACGCCCAGGCGTCGCGAGGATCGCGCCCCTTGAGAATCACTTCGAGACCGCGCCACATCGTGCCGGTGCTCATTGCGTCGGTGATGACGCCGTTGGCGTCGATTTCTGCCTGCACGCGCAGATGACCTTCGATGCGGGTGACGGGGTCAACGACAACGCGGCGGGTGTTCTGGCTGTTGCTCATTCTTTACCTCCGATGTCCTTGTTGGTCTTGGCGCGGGCTTGGGCAACCGCGCTCATGGCTGCGTGCGCTGCGGCGGCCACGCCGACGACGGCAACGGTGGCGATGCCGACCTTGTCGACCGTGGCTTCGACGCCACCCCAGCCCGGAGGCAGGATGTCGGGTTCGTGGTTGTAGAAGCTGCCCTTGTCAAAGAAGTTGTTTTCCGAGCAGCCGATGCAGCCGTGGCCGGACTTGACGGGCCAGGACAGACCTTCATTCCATTCGACTGTCGAGCAAGCGTTGTACGTGGTCGGGCCCTTGCAGCCGACTTTGTAGAGGCAGTAGCCAAGCTTGGCGCCTTCATCGTCGAATTTTTCAACGAACTGACCGGCGTCGAAGTGAGCACGGCGATAGCACTTGTCGTGAATGCGCTGACCGTAGAACATCTTCGGGCGCCCGAGGCGATCCAGAGGCGGCAGACGGTCGTAGGTGAGGATGTAGGTGATGACGGCGGTCATCACTTCGGGAATCGGCGGGCAACCCGGCACGAGGACGACGGGCTTGTCGGTGATCACCTCGGTGATCGGTACCGACTTGGTGGGATTGGGCTTGGCAGCCTGCACGCAGCCCCAGGCGGCACAGGAACCCCAGCCGATAACGGCCTTGGCGTTTTGGCAGACGTGCTTGATCTTGTTCAAGAACGTTTCGCCGCCCGGAATGCAGAACACGCCGTTCTCGCCAAGCGGGATGTTGCCTTCCACGGCAACGATGTAGTTGCCCTTGTACTTTTCGATGGTGTCGGCCAGGGCGCTTTCTGCCTGGTGGCCGGCGGCGGCCATGATCGTGTCGTCGTAGTCGAGACTGATCAGATCCATCACCATGTTGGCGGCGATGGGGTTATAGCTGCGGATGAACGATTCCGTGCAGCAGGTGCATTCAAGACCGTGCAGCCAAACGACCGGCGTGCGGGGTTTGGTTTTCATGGCCTGAGCGATTTCCTGTGCGCCGGCGCTTCCGAGCCCGAGGCTTGCGGCCGTGAGCGAGCAGAATTGCAAGAAGCTTCTGCGGCTGATGCCTTGGCGTCGCAACGCTTCATATTGCGTTTCAAACATAGGCTTTCTCCTTTCGGTGAAGGGGCGATTCAATTTTTATTCGAATCTGTACCGAGAGTCGCAAATGGTTTATGTGAACAAAAAAACTCCCTTGCGGCTTTGAAAAGATGCTATCGAGGCACTTTGAGAAAACCTATACGCCGAAAGTACTTTTTATTATCCCGCAGGCTTACTTACCCTCCAAGGACTTGGTTTGGTAACAGGTCGAACGCTGGCGGTCTAGCCCGAAAGGCGGATAGAGAAATACAAGATTTGAAGCAAACGACTACGTCTAAAGACGTAGAAAGGCCGGTGTTCAAGCAATTTGTAGAATGTAAAAAAGGCGCCCGCATCCGAAGAAGACAGGCGCCTGAGGAAAGATTCCTTAAGAAGAAATTATTTTCCTTTTGCTTTCGTGTCCGAAAGATCGCTGATCTTGGCGTTTTTGATCAGATCATCGATATAAGTCTGCACGCGCTGCTGATTGAGAAGTTGACGAAGCGCGTGGCTTTCGGCTTGATAGTTGACGAAGCGTTGTGCAGGACGAACGCCTTCGAGCTTGACAATATGCCAGCCCAGCTGCGTCTTGATGGGCTTTTTGGCGATTTGTCCGGGCTTGAGATTTTTGAAGCTTTCGGCAAATTCCTTGTCAAACATGTTGGGCGAAGTCCAGTCAATCAGGCCGCCCATGGCGCGGTTCTGAGCCGTATCCTTGGAGTTTTCTCGGGCGATGCGGTCAAAGTCGCCGCCCTTCTTAACGCGCGCCAACAGATCCTTGGCGGTCGTTTCGTCTTCAACGAGGATGTGACGCACCGATACTTCGGTTTTGCCCCAGCGCTTCTGTTCTTTTTCAAAGAGAGCTTTGACTTCTTCTTCCTTGACAGGATTCTTGGCGAGCCAGTCGTTGATGACCGTGCTCATCAGAATGTTTTTAGTGGCGTTGTCAATCATGCGGCGAACGTCATCGCGCTCGGAAATCTTGGCCTTACGGGCTTCCTGCAAAAGCAGCATATCGCGGGTGAGCAGATGACGCACTTGCGTCTCGAGCTGAGGCGTGCGTTCCTGACCGCGGGAGGTATAGACACGGATGAGTTCTTCCTGCTGAGCCTTAGTGATCGTCTGGCCGTTGACAGTGAAGCTGGATGTGGCGGCCATGGCGCCGGCGGCAGCCATGACGGCGGCGCATCCGAAGGCAATGTGTTTGAGAGCCATAAAAGAATTTTCCTTCACGGAGTTAGATTCGAAGAACAAAAAAAGTTTCGGTCATTCTGGCATCGAGGGAACATGCTTTGCGATCCAGAAACCCATGCCAATTGTAAAAATCAGTGTCAAGCCCATCAGCCCGAAAAGCTTGAAGTTGACCCATGTGTCCGTCGAACATGTGTAGGCCACGACGAGGTTGATGACGCCGACGGTCGCGAAAAAGGCAATCCAAGCCTTTTGAAGTGTGTTCCAGGCCGTATCCGGCATTTTGATTTCGGCGTTGGAGAGTAGCTTTCGGATGTAGTTGCGCCCGGTGCACTGGGCAAAAAGAAGAATGCCGCCGAAGATCCAATAAAGAATGCTCGGCTTCCACTTGATGAACATTTCGTTTTGCAGCCAGATGGTGAGCGAACCGAAGACAACGATCACGGCAAGTGAGATCCATAGCATCGGTTCCGGCTTTTTGCCGCGGGCAAAAACGATGGCGATTTGCACGAAGGTCGATACGATGGCCACCAGTGTGGCGAGCATCACTGGAGCGTGTTCCGGACCGGTGCCTCCGGTGATCAGGGTGAGAATATCGGCGGCAGTCTGCGGGTCGGATTCTCCGAATTTGAACGCACCGAAAAAGAGAATGATGGGAAATAGGTCGAAAAATAATTTCACGGCGATGTTTTTCTTGAGTCGTAGAAGAAGCGACAGGGCTTGAGCTTGCCGCGTTTTGATTCGGCGGCCATTATAAAGTCGATAGAAGGCAGCTTCGTACCGTGGACATCTCGGGACGGATTGCGTTACATTTCCGAACTCTTGCGGCACTCTGACAGGCTTCCATGTGGTGCGGGGCGTTATAGATTTACGGCTATTGTGCAGGATTCGGTGTGCCATATGGCCCGAATCTGCGGACTACCGCACGCTTGTTTGAGTGCTCAGATGGGATTTCCTGTATATGAATCAAGGACTTAAATACGTACTTATGACTTCAGCAGCAGTCACCGCCATGTCGGCTTCTGCCGCGGCATTAAAGCCCGTGCACACGGTCGAAGGCATCAAAAGCTATGAACTCGACAATGGTTTGCAAATTGTTCTTTTTGCAGACCAAAGCAAACCCACGGCTACGGTCAACACGACTTATCTCGTGGGCAGCCGTATGGAAAACTACGGCGAAACAGGTATGGCGCATTTGCTTGAACATCTGATGTTCAAGGGCAGCAAGAACTACCCTGATCCCACCAAGGAGTTCACACGCCGCGGCTTTCGCATGAACGGCACAACGTGGCTTGATCGCACGAATTACTTCGTGAGCTTTACCGCAAGCGACGACAATATGAAGTGGGCGCTGGGCTGGAGTGCCGACGCGATGACCAATTCCTTCATTGCCAAGAAGGATCTTGATACCGAAATGACCGTTGTGCGTAACGAGTATGAAATGGGGGAAAACAAGCCTATTTCCGTGATGCTCAAACGCATGCAGTCGGTGCTCTATGATTGGCACGCTTACGGGCGCAGCACAATCGGTGCACGTAGCGACATTGAAAACGTGCCCATCGAAAATCTGCAGGCCTTTTACCGCAAGTGGTATCAGCCCGACAATGCCGTGCTGACCGTCTCGGGCAAGTTCGACGAAGCTAAGGTGCTTGAATGGATTCAGGAAACGTTCGGCAAGATCAAGCGTCCGGAGCGCGTATTGCCCAAGGCTTGGACGATTGAGCCCGTTGCCGACGGTCCGCGTACCTTCGAAATCCGCCGACCCGGCGAAACGCAGCTTGTCGCAGTGGGATACCGCGTGCCCTCGGCTTTGGCCGAAGACACCAATGCGGTGGAAACCGCCACCGACATTCTGGCCGACTCTCCGCGCGGACGTCTTTATAAGGCGCTTGTGGAAACCGGTATGGCCACGCAAGTTTTCGGCTGGCCCATGTCCACGCGTGATCCGGGCTTCGTGATGTTTGGCGCGATGGTTAAGAAGGGGGACGACATTGAGTCCGTGAAGAACAAGCTCATCGAAACCATCGAGCTTTCCTTTGCCAAGAAACCTGCTACCAACGAAGAAGTCGGCACGAGTCTTGCGGAAGCTGCTGTGGATTACGATCGTGCGCTTTCTGATCCTGAAGGCTTTGCCGTGGATCTCTCGGACTATATCGCCTTGGGTGACTGGCGTTTGTTTTTTGCCGATCGCGATGCGACTGCCAAGGTGACGCCTGATGCCGTCAACACGGCTGCGGCTACCTATTTTGTTCGAGACAACCGCGTGGTCGGTCTCTTTATTCCGGATGATCATCCCAAGCGTGCGCCCTATATGACCACGCCCGACGTCAAAGACGTGATCGCCAAGGCAACTTTCAAGGAAGAGGGAGATCAGGCCGAAGCCTTTGACGCGAGTCAAGACAACATTGACGCTCGTACAGAACGTTTGCGCATCGGCGGCGTTGAAGTGGCGCTGCTGCCCAAAAAAACGCGCGGCCGCACCGTGACCGTTCTCTCGAATTTCCAGTGGGGTAATCTTGAAAGCAATCGCGGTAAGGCGGCACTTAATTCGATGGTTCTGCCGATGCTTTCGCGCGGTGCCGAAGGAATGGATCGTAAGGCCATTGCCGACGCCTGTACCGAACTCAAGGTTCAGGGCGACGTAATGGGCTACACCACGACAGCCGACAACCTTGTGGCGACCATTGAACTCTTCGGTAAGCTTTTTGAAAAGAGCACGTTCCCGACCAAGGAAGTCAATCAGCTCGTCAAGCAAATGACAACCATGATGGAAGCCAAGAGTGATGATCCGGTCTATATGGCTCGTGAAGCGTTGAAGAAACACTTCCAGACTTACCCGGCGGGTGATCCGCGTAACACTGTGCTCAATGAAGACCTGATTAAGGGACTCAAGTCGCTTACCCGTGAAGAACTCTACGACTGGTACAAGACGGCTGTGAGTGCAGAACACGGTGCAATTGCCATCGTCGGTGAATTCGATCCGGCCGCCGTCAAGGCCGCTCTTGAAAAGCTCTACGGCAACGCTAAGAAGGTTGACGCGAAGTATGCCTATGAGCGTTACTTCGGTGAATACAAGCCTGTGGCTGCCGAACGCATCGTGATCGACGCTCCGAGCAAGGAAAACGCAGTGATTGTGGCACGCGTTGATTTTGCAGCAAGTGTCAACGATGAGGATGCAGCTGCGCTTGTCGTGGCTGACTGGATTCTGGGCGGCGGTACGGGGCTTTCCAATCGCCTCGTTGATCGTCTGCGCCAGAAAGAAGGTTTGTCATACGGCGTCGGCTCGCACGTGAAGCTGCCGCAGTTCGGAAATCGCTCGAGCTGGATGATGTCCGCAATCGTCGCGCCGCAGAATCTGCCTAAGGCAGAAGCCTGCGCTAAGGAAGAAATCGAGCGCGCGGTCAAGGAAGGTTTCACCGAACAGGAAGTGAAGGAAGCCATCAAGGGCATTTTGGATTCTCGTGCCGTCAACCGTGCTCAGGACGATTATCTCGCTCAGAGCTGGTTGCAGTTTATGGAAGCAGGAAAGACGTTTGCTTTCAGCAAGCAGTTTGAAGAGCGAATCGCTGCTGTGACGGTCGACTCCGTCAATGCCGCTTTGCGCCGCATGGTGGTGCCGGAAAATGTGACTTGGATTCTTTCGGGTGATCTGGCAAAGGCCGGAATCAAGAAGTAATCCGCTCCAAAATCTGGTACAACCTAAAGACAGCGTCAACTCATCAGTAGTTGGCGCTGCTTTTTTCTATTGCTGTTCGCGTAGAAAACCTTCGCCTTCAGGCGTGAGCTCAATGCCGGCGGCTTTGATGCTCGCAGCGATCTCTCGCGTACATTCGAAAACGGCAGGATCGATTCGTCCGGCAGCCTTGGGCCAGAAGACATAGAAGGGAATGGTCAGCGGCTCTTTGAGATCGATCAGTTTGCAGTCGTTGGAAACGCTTTTTGCTGCCAGTCGGTCAGTGAAATGCACTCCGACGTTACGCTTGACGAAACGAAGAGCCACCTGCGTGGACGATACTTCGGCAGCAATGCGAGCCTGAGTTGGCATGAGACGTCTGGCGTGTTCCTGTTCGAGCGTGTCTTTAGAAAGAATCACGAATTCGGCATCTCGGCAATCTTCCTGACCGACGGCGTCGAGCTGCGCGATCGGGTGTTGACGGCTTGCCACCAGACAAAAAGGCAGGTGAGCAAGCGCCGTTTTTTCCAGATCGTCGTGACTGCTCAGAAGCGTGCCGAATCCGACGTCAAACGGGTGTGAGTATTTGGAGTAGTGGATGTCGCGGCTGGCATGTACGTCCATCGTCACTCGCAAGGTTTCCTCATGGCGCTTCATGATGGTGACCACGGCCGGAATGATCACGTCGGAGCAGTGGCGAGCGAGTACCGCAATGCGAAGTATCTTTTTTCGATCACGCTGTCTGGAATACTCTTCCAATCGTTGCCAAGCTCGCATTGACTCCATGGCAACTCTGTAAAAATCGGCACCTTCTTCGGTAAGGGTCAATGCCTTGCCTGATCGATCAAAAAGCGTAAACCCGAGTCGTTCTTCTAGCTGAGAAATCACACGGCTTGCGGCGGAGGCCGAGAGCGCGATTTTGTCTGCGGCCGCAAGCAAACTTCCCGATTCGACGACGGCGCAGAAGAGGCGGACGGATTTCGATTTGAGTTCCATGAGGGCGATATGAAAAAAGGAGCGGGTCTGAGCTGCTTTCAGGGCGACCGAAAACGAGTCGTGTGCAATTAGGCGACACACGATAAAACTATCATCCGATAATAGGGGATCGTCTACGATTATCGAAGATAATACCCTGGGACGGTTGACTTGAGGTTGGCAAGCCTTCAGAAAGAAAAAAGGGGCGCATATAGCACCCCTCGGATCTGTTGCATTTTGCAATGCTTGTTAGTGGCAAAAGCTCGTTTCCTAACGATATTACCTGGCAAGTTTAGCCTGCTCCTAGCTTCACGTCAATGATCAGAGTAGCAACAAGCGGAGTTTGATATGTCTTCAAAGATGCGTTATCGCCTTGCGCTGGATTTAGGAACAACGTCGATTGGTTGGGCTATGCTCAGGCTTGACCAACAAGACCGGCCGTGCGCTGTTATCAGGGCTGGTGTGCGAATTTTTAATGATGGAAGAGTTCCGAAGACGGGGGAGGCTCTGGCAGTACAACGACGCTTGGCGCGACAGCAACGCCGGACGCGTGATCGCAGTCTTAGGCGCAAGAACAAACTGATCAATATGTTGGTTCGGTTTGGCTTTTTTCCCGAAAATCTGGCAGAGCGGAAATCGCTTGAGAGACTGAATCCGTATGAATTGAGAGCAAAGGGGCTGGAGCATCAACTCAAGCCGGAAGAATTTGCCAGAGCTTTGTTTCACCTGGCACAGCGTCGTGGATTTAAATCTAATCGAAAAACGGACAGAGGCGATGCTGAGTCCGGTGTTATGAAAACAGCGATTGTAGAAACCAGACAAGAAATTGAAACCCTGGGTTGTCGCACAATTGGCGAGTACCTCTACAAGCGATTGCAGGCCGGGTTAGGAACAAGGGCGCGTCTTCGAGACAAGCCCAAGGTGAAAGGAGGTGCGACGAAGTCATACGACCTGTATCTGGAAAGAAGCCAGGTAGAGACGGAATTTGATGCACTTTGGGATGTTCAGAGTCGTTTTGCTCCAGAGCTTTTTACGCAGGAAAAACGTGAGGCATTAAGGGATACCATTTTCCATCAACGAGATCTGCGCCCTGTGAAGCCGGGGCGCTGTACTTTGTTCCCTGAGGAAGAGCGAGCGCCTCTGGCTTTACCCTCTCAGCAAAGATTCCGGATCTGCCAGGAGGTAAATAATCTGCGCAAAATCGACGAGCATTTGTGTTCGATCGAACTCACCCAGACAGAAAAAGCAAAGCTGGTACAGGCTTTGAGCGGAGCCCGAAAGAAAACATTCGAGCAACTCCGAAAGGTCATTGGTTATGAAGGTCAATTTAATCTTGAAGAGGCAGGTGCAGGTAGGGCGGATCTTAAAGGAAATGAAACAGCTGTCGTCATCGGGAAGATCATTGGGAAGGATTGGCTGAAATATTCGCTATCAGAACAAGATAAGCTGGTACTGATGCTACTCAATATTGAATCTGAATCCGAGCTTATCGGCACGCTTCAAGAAGAATTCGACTTGTCGGAAGCTGTAGCGAAGAAATTATCTGGGGCCCCATTGGTTAACGGGTACGGATCCCTTTCCCGTAAGGCAATAGATTTGATACTGCCCTTCCTTGAGCAGGGTATGACTTACGATAAAGCGGTTGCGGCTGCAGATATTCCTTCGCACAGCGATTTGACATGGCAGGTGAAGAGTGACGAATTGATGGATCAACTTCCTTACTATGGCGAAGTTCTGCAACGTCACGTTGGGTTTGGCACTGGAAATCCTGAAGATGCGCCGGAGGTGCGGTTTGGAAAAATTGCTAATCCGACGGTTCATATTTGCTTGAATCAGCTTCGCCTTATTGTAAATTTAATTATCAAGCGTTACGGAAATCCGGATGGAGTTGTGATCGAGGTTGCCCGAGATCTAAAACTTTCTCGAGAAAAGAAAAACGAGATTGTAAGAAAGCAAAAGAAAAATCAAGAAAAAAGAGAACAGGTTAGAAAAGAGATAGCAGCTATTCTTGAGTGCGATGAGACTTTGGTTACGAGTGAGGATATTGAAAAGTGGTTGCTTTGGGAAGAGCTTAACCCTGGAAATGCTTTAGATCGTCGTTGTCCCTATACGGGTAGACAAATAAGCGCAGTGGATCTTCTCTCAAAAGCCTTCGAGATCGAACATATTCTGCCAAGATCGCGGACGCTTGATGATTCCAGGGCCAATAAAACGGTATCTTATTGGGAGGCTAATCGCTTGAAGTCAAACCTGACGCCTTGGGAGGCTCGGGAGATTTTTGAGGCCCATGGGTGGAATTATGAAGATATATTAAAGCGAGCAGAAAATCTTCCTCCAAATAAGCGTTATCGTTTTGGTGCGGATGGATACAAAACGTGGCTGAGAGAGGACTCCGATTTTTTAGCTCGAGAACTAACAGATACTCAATATATCAGTCGTATTGCTAGAGAATATGTTTCTCTTGTTTGCCCGAAGAACACGTATGTGATTCCCGGACGAATGACGGCGATGCTCAGACATTGTTTGGGACTTAACACGATTCTCAGTGATGATGACAAAAAGAATCGAAACGATCATCGCCATCATGCTGTGGATGCATGTGTCATTGGCATAACAGACAGATCACTGCTGAACAAGATTGCTGCATTGAGCGCAAGAGGTGAGGAACAGAACGATAGGAAGTTTCAAAGATCGGTTGAAGAGCCATGGAGAGGCTTCCGTGAGAGCGTGTGTCGCGCAGTTGAACGGATTAATGTCAGCCATCGTCCCGAGCACTCTTACGAAGGTCAGATGCATGATCAGACGGCCTACCCAATTGACAAAAATGGCCAGGGTTGGAAAAAGGAAGTCAAGTCCAACGGGCAAACTGAATGGAAGAAAATTTCTGTTATTCCGATTGTCTCCCAAAAGGCTGCTCAACGTCATGGCTACTTGTCGGATGGTACTTTGAGACCTTATAAGGGATATTCTGGAAACAGTAATTTCTGCATTGAAATTACTGTTAATGAGAAAGGAAAATGGCAGGCAGAGTTTGTGACGACTTACGATGCTTACCAGATTGCCAGAAAATTCGGCAAAGATAAGTTATATGGAAAGGAAAGTCAAAGCGGGCATAAGTTAGTCATGCGACTGATGAAGAAGGATGTAGTGGCAATGGAGGATGTCGATGGGTGCAGAAGGTTGTATTTGTTGCATAAATTTAGTACAAATGGCGTGTTATCTTTTGCTCCAATAAACGAAAGTAATGTTAGTGCAAGAGTTACTGAAGGAAGTTTTAAGTATGTTTCAAAAACTGCTGGTTCATTGCAAAGAGCAAAAGCTAGACAAGTAATGTTGAGTCCTCTTGGGGATCGATCATAATTTTAACGGCATAAATCAAACAAGAGAGGTGCACTATGATCGGAAGAATTGTGGAAATACAAACCGATGGAAGACACCTCTCTCTATTTAGAGGTTTTCTTAGAATTGAAGCAAAAGGGGATCATTGGAAGGAAATAGGAAGAATTCCATTAGACGACATCGTAGCGGTAGTCTCAAATGCACATGGAATTACCTACACAAACAACATTATGGTTGAATTGGCTAGAAGAGGTATTCCATTTGTTTTGACGTCAGATGATCATGAACCTGTTGGTGTTCTGTGGTCTGTTTCTTCTAATTCAACGCAATCGAAAAGAATTGAAGCTCAGATTCAAGCATCTTTGCCTTTGAAGAAAAATATCTGGGCAGAAATTGTTAGGGCAAAAATACGTTCTCAAGCTCAAGGTCTTGAATATTTTGGAAAGAAATCAAACTATCTCATCCGGTTAATCAAAGATGTAACCACTGGTGATACAACGAATCGCGAGGCTGTAGCTGCTAAATATTATTTCAGAGAATTGTTTGGAAACCAATTTGTTCGAGATCGCAAAGAGTTAGGTATCAATGCAAGATTGAATTATGGATATACAATACTTAGAACTGCAGTAACACAAGCAGTCTTAGCTTCTGGTTTGCATCCAAGTGTCGGTTTACACCATAAAAATGAGTTCAACTCATTTAGATTGGTTGATGACTTGATTGAGCCGTTTCGTGTTCTGGTTGACGTTAAAGTAAAAACGTTATGTGACGGTTATTCGCCTTATGCGGAACTGGAAAATGGCGTGACCGCAGATGAGAAGGCGGCCTTAGTAGGCGTGTTGCATACGCCAGTTTTGCTCAAAGATGGAACAGCTACTCCTGCAGTAGTGGCGATCCAAAGTTTATCTGTTTCGATTGCTCAAAAATTTATAGACAAGGAAGCCGAGTTGATTTTACCAGATAAATTTATATATGAAGAAACAATAAAAGGTTTGTTTTAAAGATGATTTCTGGGTATCGTTTAATGTGGTTGATGGTGATGTTTGATTTGCCGGTACAGACAAAAAAAGACCGGAAATTAGCCAGTAAATTCCGAAATGATTTGCTTGACCTCGGATTTTTGCGTTGTCAATTCAGCATCTATGTCAAGTTTTGCGTCGGAACAGAGAGAACAAAAACCATCTTTCGATACATTAAGAACCTGTTGCCGCCTAAGGGGCAGGTAAGCATCTTGACCATTACTGACAGTCAGTTCAAGAAGATCCGGACGTACGACAGCCGAAAAAATGCGCTGACGGCAAAACAACCGAAACAGCTGGAACTGTTTTAGCAGAAGTGGCAAAATTTTAGTGCGAAAGCTTCTAAAAATCCTTATAAATCAATGGGGTAGCGTGCTCGTATTTTATATCGTTAGGAAACGAGCTTAAGCCAGAACCATTTTCGAACACGTGCGATGTGCCGCCTTATTTTATATCGTTAGGAAACGAGCTTAAGCCAGAACTTATTCGACGGTGATTGCGGCCCGCGCCGAATTTTATATCGTTAGGAAACGAGCTTAAGCCAGAACTGTACGCACACGTGCACAGCGGCGTTGTGTATTTTATATCGTTAGGAAACGAGCTTAAGCCAGAACATGATCCGGCGGCGCGAAATGATGGAAGCCATTTTATATCGTTAGGAAACGAGCTTAAGCCAGAACCACGTGGGCAGGCGATTCGGCAGCGACACAATTTTATATCGTTAGGAAACGAGCTTAAGCCAGAACATGATCGAGTTCCGATAGTTCGGGTCGGCAATTTTATATCGTTAGGAAACGAGCTTAAGCCAGAACTGTCTGTAAAAGTTCAAACTCATCCGTAAAATTTTATATCGTTAGGAAACGAGCTTAAGCCAGAACCCTGAAAAGGAAACGTACACTTCTCCGTCCATTTTATATCCGTTAGGAAACGAGCTTAAGCCAGAACTTCAATTGAATTTCGTAGTTCATAGCTCAGATTTTATATCGTTAGGAAACGAGCTTAAGCCAGAACGAACACAATGCGGCTGTGGGCGGCGTGAAGATTTTATATCGTTAGGAAACGAGCTTAAGCCAGAACCCAGCGGATGGGATGGGAAGTCTGTGCCGCATTTTATATCGTTAGGAAACGAGCTTAAGCCAGAACTGGACACGGTTGCCGATTTTCAGATTCTGGATTTTATATCGTTAGGAAACGAGCTTAAGCCAGAACGCTTTTCCTCACTTCGACCGCAGGTTTTCTATTTTATATCGTTAGGAAACGAGCTTAAGCCAGAACGTCAGCACCTGCAGCACGCCCAAGCGCACGATTTTATATCGTTAGGAAACGAGCTTAAGCCAGAACCAGAACTGTGTCTTCCAAGTATCCGGATAGATTTTATATCGTTAGGAAACGAGCTTAAGCCAGAACTTACGCGCTTTCCAAGTACGAAAAGGTTTAATTTTATATCGTTAGGAAACGAGCTTAAGCCAGAACGATCATAGGCGCCGCTGTAGCGATAATCGAATTTTATATCGTTAGGAAACGAGCTTACGCCAGAACCTTCAGCCCCATCGGAAGGTTAAACCCGTAATTTTATATCGTTAGGAAACGAGCTTAAGCCAGAACCTGTGGTGCGGGCTCAAAAAAGGACGAATCATTTTATATCGTTAGGAAACGAGCTTAAGCCAGAACTAGTCGGTTGTGCCGTTGTTTTCAAGGGTTATTTTATATCGTTAGGAAACGAGCTTAAGCCAGAACGTATGAGGGAAAGAGCTATACGGTCCTAGGATTTTATATCGTTAGGAAACGAGCTTAAGCCAGAACGCGGGGACAACATCCCCGTTGGGGCACGGTATTTTGGAAATGAGCTTAAGACAGAACCCCCGCACCTGCGGAGATTTTTCCATTGAATTCTATATTGTTAGGAAATAATCCAGAACATTTCTTGAACAAGAACGCGACCTTGGCGTGCTTTATGTTGTTGTAAGTGTCATTTAATATAAATATCGAAATGGGTGAGCAAAATGGTTCGAAGCAATATTTTTTATTTAAGTAAAAGGAACGTCAATTAAGATGGTTTTATCGTAAAATGATTTACGATCTTGAGTGAACAATAAAATGCCACGACTTGTATTTTGCAGTGAATCACGTAGAAGTCAAGGAGGTTAAGTAGATCAAGTAGATTCTTCCTTAAAGAAACAAGATAAAACAAAGTTACAATGCAAAAATGACAATCAACGCTGCAATATTTGCACTTTACGAAAGTGTAAAAATCGTTCACAATGCTCATCAACACAGACACGACGCCGGTCTTTCACTCAAGCAAGAGACGGCTTGCGAAAGACTCGGACGGTGGATCTCCTGTATAGAGAAGGTAGGGCCGGTCGGGCAACTGATCGGCCCTGATTTTTGCGGAAGACCGTAAGTCTGTTGTCGACGATAAGAAGAAACTGCACACGCTTTTCAGGAGTCACAGCCGTGAGCATCCCTTACGATCCGCGTTCGACGCGCGCAGAAGAGTTCATCAACGACGAGGAAGTTCTTGCTTCTCTGGCCTACGGTGAGGAAAACAAGAATAACGCAGCCTTGATCGATCAGCTGCTCGACAAAGTGATGACCTTTAAGGGGCTGACGCACCGCGAAGCAGCGGTGTTGCTCGCCAACGACGATCCGGAAGTCACCAAGCGCATTTTCGATGCTGCCATCAAGGTGAAGGAACATATCTACGGCAAGCGAATCGTTCTCTTTGCGCCGCTCTACCTTTCCAATTACTGCATCAATGGCTGCACTTACTGCCCGTATCACGCAAAGAACAAGCACATTGTGCGCAAGAAGCTCACGATGGAGGAAATTGAGCGTGAAGTGATTGCGCTGCAGGACCTCGGCCACAAGCGCTTGCTTCTTGAGGCGGGCGAACACCCCAAGTACAACCCGATCGAATACATCCTTGACGCTATCAAGACGATTTATTCGATCAAGCACAAAAACGGTGCTATTCGTCGCGTCAACGTCAACATTGCGGCAACGACCGTTGAAAACTACAAGAAGCTGCACGACGCTCAGATCGGCACTTATCAGCTCTTCCAGGAAACGTATCACAAGCCGACCTACGAAGAGCTTCATCCGAAGGGACCGAAGTCGGACTACTGCTACCACACGGAAGCGCATGACCGCGCCATGCAGGCCGGTATCGACGATGTGGGTCTCGGCGTTTTGTTCGGCTTGAACCTCTACCGTTACGACCTCATTGCGCTTCTTATGCACGCAGAGCATCTGGAGGCGACCTACGGTTGCGGTCCGCACACGATTTCCGTGCCCCGCATTTGCCCGGCCGACGACATTGATCCGGCGACGTTCTCCAACGCTGTTCCCGACGACGTGTTCCTCAAGGTTGTAGCCCTGATCCGTTTGTCCGTGCCTTACACCGGCATGATCATGTCGACGCGTGAAAGCGCCCGCATCCGTACCGAAGCGCTCAAGCTCGGCGTCTCTCAGATTTCGGGTGGCTCCCGCACGTCCGTGGGCGGCTACACCATCAAGGACATCACCAAGATCGAAAATACGGCGCAGTTTGACACGAGTGACCGTCGCAGTCTTGATGAGGTGGTTCATTGGCTTCTCGACAATCACTATCTGCCGAGTTTCTGCACGGCCTGCTATCGCGCCGGCCGTACGGGCGACCGCTTCATGGAATTTGCAAAGGATGGCTCGATTGCCCGCTATTGTCAGGCCAACGCCGTGATGACGATGAAGGAATACTTGTGCGACTACGCCAGTCCCGCGACGAAGGAAGCGGGCGAGCGCGTGATCGCCAATGAAATTCCGAAGATTTGTCACGAGAAGATGCGCATTGCTTGCGAAAAACGCATCATCCGTATTGAAGAAGGCGAACGCGACTTCCGCTTCTGATTCGTTACTTCGACAAACAAACGCCGCCCGAAGAAAATTGCTTCAGGCGGCGTTTGTGCGTTCAGGCGTCTGACCGGATTAGATCAAGATGCCGAGCTCCTTTTTGAAGCGAGCTACGAAGGGAGCCATTTTTTCGGGTTCTGCCATCAAAAGAGGATCGACGAGAATGTCGGCCTGTTCCGGTGTCATCAGTTCCAGTTCGATCACGGCTTGTTTGACATCGCATCCTTTTTCTTCGCAGTAGTGCGCAACACGCACGCCTTCCGGATAGCCGAAGGTGGCGGCAACGACTGTGCTCAACGCAATTGATTCCTGAGCTTCGGTCTTGCAGCGGGCGACATTGGCCGTGATGCCCTCAACGCAGTGTTCACGCAAAATCGGAATTTCGGCTCCGAGGACCTGCATGTTTTCAAAGAGGCACTTGTAGAAGGTTGCATCCCAGACGTTGAGGTCGAGTTCGCCTTCGTCGACGGCCATGGTGATGGCAACATCGTTGCCGCAGACCTGATGAGCGATCTGAATGACCATCTCAGGAACTGTCGGGTTGATCTTGCCCGGCATGATGGAGCTTCCCGGGGACAGAGCGGGAAGATTGATTTCCATCCAGCCCGCGCGCGGTCCCGAACTCATCAGGCGCAAATCCTTGCTGATCTTGGACAGCGTTACGGCAAAGGACTTGACTGCGCCCGAGACGGCAAGGAAAAAGTCCGGATTTTGAAAACCGTCGAAGAGATTGGGATTGGGGTGGACCGTCTCACCCACAATTTCGGAGATGTGCTTATAAAACGCGTCCGTGTACCCAGGAGCGGCACCGAGCCCCGTGCCAACGGCGTTGCCGCCCATGATCAATTCAAAGCAGCCGCCGCGAAGAGCTCGAAGCGCTTTGACCTGACGGCGAACGGCGCTGGCAAAGCCTGAAAACTCCTGCCCGAGCGTGACGGGCAGTGCGTCCTGCCAGCAGGTGCGGCCGACCTTGACGATTTCTTTGAATTCTTTGGCTTTGGCATCAAACGCGTCGGCGAGTTTTTCGCCTTCGGCGATGATCACGTCCAAACGCGGAGCGATAGCCAGATGCGTTGCCGACGGGATGGTGTCGTTGGTGGACTGCGCCATGTTGACGTGCGTATTGGGGTGCACGGCGTCCTGTCCCTTATGGCCGGTCATCAGTTCGTTGGCCAGATTGCCGATCACTTCATTGACGTTCATGTTGACGCAGGTGTAGCCGCCGCCCTGCCACATATCGAGCGGAAATTCCTTTTCAAATCCTCCGGCGATCACTTTGTCGCAAGCCTGTTCAATGGCTTTTGCAATCTCGGGCTTCAAAGCTCCTATTTCGGCGTTGGCCAAGGCGCAGGCCTTCTTGATTTTGCAAAGCGCGATGTGCATGTCCGGGTAGGCAATCACGGGAAAGCCCGCTGCGCCTGAAACCTTGAGCATGCGAGTTGTTTGAATGCCGTAGTAACGGTCATTGGGGATGGCCATTTCACCGAGGCAATCGCGTTCAATACGGGTATCGGTCATTTTGTTCTCCGAAAAGAAAGTGACGTAAAGATTAAATGAGTTCGATTAAATTAGCCGATGACAAACTTTGCAAGCATCAGTCCGAACGGGACGGCTGCGGCAAGGCTCAAACATCCGGGCAGGAAGAACGGATGGTTGATGACGAATGAACCGTTCCACTTCTTGTCCATGTAGGAACCTGTGTCATCGCAGGCGATGGCAAAAGCCGTTGTCGGATAGATGTTGGTGATGTAAAGGGCCGAGCAGGCAACGATGCTGCCTACGATGGTTGCTGCATCCACGCCGATGCTTGCGGCAACCGGAACGAGAAGTGCTGCGGTTGCGCCTTGGCTAAAGAGCACGGAGGAGGCGAGGAAGAAGGCAACGGCGACCAGGTACGGATAGTCTTTGATCAGCAAGACAGCCTGTTCACGGATTTCGGGAATATGTGCACCGATGATCGTAGCTGCCACCCAGACGATGCCGAGAACGACAATCAGAGATTCAGCGCCGCTTCTAAAGATCGGAGCATCCTTGATTTCAGTGAGTTTGACACCGCAAAGCTTGTACATCAGGAAGCCGGCAACCAGCATGGTGATCAAAATGATGTCGCGGCTACCGAGCGTGTGGCCGATCACGGGCTTAAAGAGCAGCATCAGAACAATGAAGCACACGGCAAGAAGGAAGATCACAACCGAGAGCTTTGCTTCACGAGTGGCAGGAAGTGATTTTTCGGACTTGGATGTCATCGACACCAAACCTTTGGCCATGCGTTCCTGAAAGATCGGATCTTTGGAGAGATCGCAGCCTTGGTAGCTCGAGATCAGGCAGCAAATGACCAGAGCAAAAAGACTCGTGCCGAGAATCACAACTAAAACGCCGCCGAAAGAGACTCCCATTTTTTCAACGACGACATACATGGCGGCCGTACAGGCTGAAATCGGGGAGGCGGTGACGGCAAGCTGACTGCCGATGACAGCGCTTGTCAACGGTTGGGAAGGCCGTACTCCGTTTTCCTTGGCGACTTGTTGGATCACGTTGAGGACACTCATCGCCATGTATCCGGTGCCGCCCAAAACGGAAAGCACGAATGAAACGACGGGAGCGAGAATGTTGATGTGGCGGGGATTCTTGCGAAGGATGTTTTCCGCGCATTTGACCATGTAGGTAAGGCCGCCGGCCCTCTGCATGACGCTGATGGCGAAAATCACCGTCATGATGATCAACATCACGTCAATCGGAAGATCCCCCGGTTTGAGTCCGAGGATGAAGACTGCGATGAACATGCCGATGCCGCCGGCCATGCCCACACCGATTCCTCCCAGCTTGGCTGCATAAACGATACAGCCGATGAGAAGCACAATTTCAAGGTAAAGCATTTTGAGTGTCCCTTTTGGCAGTTGTTGGGGCAAGACGCATTGGTTCGCGTCCTGTGCGTGAAATTGTTTTCGCTGTCGTCTGGTTGGTAAATTAGATGAAGGGTATCTGTGGTATAAATGAAGAAAATCTTCATCCGAGAGGTCCGAATGCGAACAAAACTCCCTGATCTTGAGCTTTTGCGCATGTTTTGCACGGCGGGGAAATTAAAGATACTTAAATCTGACGGCCGATGAATTGGGAGTAACGCCTTCTGCCGTATCTCAGGCAATTCGTCGTTTGGAGGAGCATTTCGGTGCAGAACTTTTCCAGCGTGATCAACGTCCGCTGCAATTGACTCCTATCGGTCGTCGATTGCTGCGCGATGGGTTGCCCATTGTGCAGGCAGCTCAAACGCTGGAATCAAATTTCCGCGACATAGATTTGTCCCAAGTCAGTCTTCGTTTGGGGTTGGGCGAAAGCATCACGGCAACGCTTTCTCCCTGGATCATTTCAACAGTGCACTCGAAGGTGGCCGATCTTCAGGTGGTTTCGATGCTGAATATGCCGCTCACAGCCAAGTTGAAGAGTTCAGAATTGGATGTATGCATCTATTCGGAAGCCCTGCTGAGTGAGTCACAGTGGTGCCGTGTTCCGCTTTATGAGGAAAACTATCTTCTCGTCAGCTCCATGCATTTGCCGAAAGTTTCGTCAGTGCAGGAATTGCGAGAGCTTGCGTTTTCGCGGCCTTATGTTTGTTACACGCCAGAAGGGTTTGATCGCAACCTTACGGATCGATTTCTTCGAAACGTCGGCATAGAACCCAGAACTCGCATTCAAATCAATTCAAGTTACTGTGTGGTCGGACTTGTGTCCATGGTGAATGGCTGGGCGATTCTCCCGCCGACCAACCTTTGGTGCGGGGGACAGTTTGCTACCGCTGTCCGATTCAGCGCACTCCCGACAGATGAGCGTCTTTTTCGTCGCATGTGGGCTGTCGGTCATCCGCGATTTGAAACCGAAACGCGATGGCTGGGCGGCTTAACCAAAGAATTGTTCAAAACGCATACGCTCACTGAATTGGGACAGATTTCCAAGGAAATCACCGCGTATGCCCGCATTCTTGATTAATCAATTCTTTATCGGAACTCAAATTTTTCTAAAAGTATTCTTCGGCAGACAAGTCGCGCAGGAACAATGCCTCATTGGTAATGTTCTCGAGTTAGAGGTTTTCCATGACTCCTCTTCTGCATCCTTTGGCGACTTTCGCTGTACAAACAAAAATTAGAGACATTCCTTCTGATGTCCAAAAAGTGGCCGTTGAGGCCTTGACGGATTATGTTGCTGTCGCCATGGCAGGTGCTCAAACGACGACGGCACAAAATGCCCTGAAATATGTTCGCTTGCGTCGATCGCCTGGTGCGCGTTGCGTTTTGTTCGGGCAGAACGAAAAAAGCAATGCCGAAATGGCTGCTTTTTTCAACGGTACGGCCAGTCACGCGCTCGATTACGACGATGTCAGTTGGACCACCATTGGCCATCCAACCGTTTCTGTGGCGCCTGCTGCAATTGCCTGCGTGCAAGAAATGAACGGTGACGGAGGTGGTCTTTTGCAAGCGTATGTAGTCGGCGTGGAAGTCATGCACCAGATTGCCAGATGGACAATGCCTCAACTGAGTGAGTCCGGATGGCATACAACACCCGTTTATGGTGTTTTTGGTGCAGCGACGGCAGCGTGTCGCGTGTTGGGAGCAACTGTTGAGCAAACAGTTAATGCGCTGGCCATTGCAGCAAGTCGGGCGGCTGGTCTGCGGGCAAATTTCGGTACTCAGACCAAGGCTTTGCACGCCGGACTCAGTGCAATGGCTGGAATCGAATGTGCACGTCTGGCACTTTGTGGAATCACAGGCAATCATGCAGTGATAGAAGCGGCAGACGGCTTTGCTCAATGCTTTATTGGTGCAAAACTCAAAGACAAACCTGTTGTGGACATCGGTCGTTTGTGGGATCTGACGGAAGCGGGACTGGTGTTCAAACAATACCCGTGCTGCTCCGGTTCTCATCCGAGCAATGATGTCTGGGACGCGTTTTTAAAGACTCATCCGATCAGAATTGACGATATTGAGCATATTCACGCCGGCGTGAGTCTGCTCGGACCGCGAGAATTGAGTTGTCATCTGCCGCAAAATGCTATCGAAGCAAAATTTTCGCTGGAGTTTGCGCTTGCCGCTCGTGTTGTTTATGGCGCACTGAATGTTGAGGCATTCACAAACGAAAAGGTGCAAGATCCGCGAATCCAGGCCTTGATGCGACGCATTGAAATGGAGGTGGACCCGGAACTAGCCAAACTCGGTTTTATTGGCACGGCGCCGGTTCGAATGTTGGTACGGCTCAAGGATGGCCGCACGTTCAGACTTGAGAATGATTTGGCACAGGGAAATCCGCAAAAGCCGTTAAGTCCGGATCAGAGGAAAAAGAAATTCGACTCTTGTCTGCGTGTTTCCGCATGTCCGCATAAAACCCAGGATTGGTGGAATCTGATGGCAAACTTGAAAACGGTTTCGGCAAAAAAGATTGCTTGCCTGGGTCTCTAGGGAGATCATCGACGATGCGGTGCATACGACTGACCTTGTAACGTACAAACGAGTAAGCATAACGAATCGCTAAAGTTGATAATCGCTTCGTTGAATGGGTTTTGTCGGTGCAATTAAAAAAAACTGCCTGCAGTTCTTGCTACAGGCAGTTTGACAATCGGGCAAAACCGTCCGAATTATTTCTTCTCGACCTTGGTCTCGCGCATCTGCATGAGCGTGGCGTACGCGGGCTGCAGATCGGCTTTCACTAGCTTAGTCTTCAGATCAAAGAGCTTGCGGTAGAGCGTCGAATTATCGGCGTTGGGCGTGTACTCGGCGTCCTTGATGATCGTTTTTTCCAGAAGCGGACGAACATCATCAATGTGACCTGCAGCTTTGGCGGCAAAGACGCAGTTCGTGACGACGGCACCGCCTGCATTGCGGTAGCGCACGACCGTGGCGTTGAGCATATCTGCCTTGATCTGATTCCAGAGCGAATCGCGGCTGCCGCCTTCGGTAACGGTGATGCGGTTAAGGTCAACGCCAGCGGCACGGTACGTGTCCGTGATTTCCATGTAGTCGTACCCAATAGCTTCAAGTACGGCTCGCCATTGCACAAACTGATCGTCATCGAGCGTCATATTGAGGAACATGCCGCTTGCGCCCTTGAATTCACCGGTACCGCCGGTGAGATAGGGGAGAAACACGACGCCGTTGCTGCCCGCGGGCACTTCTTCGGCTTTCTCCGACAGGATGCGGTAGTAGCTTGAATCGTCAGCTTTCTGGCAGATGTTGTCTTTGAACCAGCGAAGTGACAAGCCGCCTGTACGGATGAATCCCCAATAGAAATAAGTGTTTTCAAGCGTACCGCTGTTAAAGATCAGACCAGAGCCCTTCTTGGAGAGTTCTGGAACAATGCCTTTGGTGGATACGCAGAACATGGCGCAGGTGCCTGCCACGTCAACGCCCTGGCCGGCTTCGAATACGCCCGATCCCAACATCGACTGCATGGTGTCGCCGGCGCCTGCGCAGACAGGGGTACCTGCAACAAGACCGGTGCGGGCGGCCATTTCTTCACTTACGCCGCCCACGATGTCCCAGGGCTTGAGAATGCGGGGCATATACTTTTTGTCGATGCCCAGGATGTCGAGCTGCTCGTCGGACCATTCCTTTTTCTCGACCTTGTAGCCCAAGCCCCAGCCGGACATGGCACCCCAGTCGATGAAGGCGTCTTTGCCTTTGAGTCCGGCGAGGTTCATGAGGATATAGGGAGCGTTGTGCACGAACTTCACGCCCTTTTGGCGGAAGTCTTCGCTGTTGGCGAGGAACCAACGGGCAAACATTGCCGGGAACATGCAATTGGCTTCCGGATTGCCCGTTTCGCGTCCCCAGATGTCAAGGTTTTTAGCGTTGATCGCGTCGACATCGGCTTGCGTGCGGCTGTCAAGGTAGTTGATGTAGGGCGTCACGGCTTTGCCGTTTTCGTCCACGCCGCAGATGCCGCAGATGATGCCGTCGCCCATGACGGCGGCGATGTCAGACGGACTGTAGCCCTTGCCCTTGATGGCGTCGACGGTCTTTCTCATGCACTCGACGGTGATGTTGAGAAACTCGTCGATGTTCATCTGCACCCAGCCCGGCTGCGGGTAGTGCAGAGTGGTGGGAAGCGAATGGGAGGCGACCGGGTTGAAGTTTTCGTCGTAGACGGCAACCTTAACCGACTGCGTGCCGGCATCAAATCCCATGTAAAGCTTTGCCATATTCAATCATCCTGTGAATCGTTAGCCGGAAATTTTTCGAGGATGCATTTTACGCAGGTTTGCTAGGTGTTTCTTCTTAGATGATCGGCTCAAAAATGTTTCTGAACGTACGACGTCCGGAACACTTCCACTGCTGTCATATTTAGTAGGCGTTGCAGGCTGCAAAAAAGTCGTGTTTTTTCAGGTCTCTCTTTGGTATAATCCGGCGCTTACGGGCATTTTTGGGCCCTTTTGTACCGAATTTTTAACCGACTAGCTGCGCTTTGTGCCCGGTGATTTGCCGCGGTTTCGGGCGCTTTGAGAAAGAAAAAACAATGACCGAAAATCAAGAAGCTGTGAAGGCTGAAGAAACCGTTCAGGAAGAAAAGGCTGTTGCTGCTACCCAGGAAGTTGCCGCCGAACAGAAGGAAGAAGCCGTCAACCCGAATCTGCGCACTCTCGAAGTAACGATCGACGGCAAAGAATTCCAGGACGGCGTGACCAAGGAACTGCGTCGTCTTTCCAAGAAGGCCAAGATGCCGGGCTTCCGTCCGGGCCATGTGCCGTTTGCCATGGTTGAAGCCATGTACGGTCAGCAGGCTTCTGCCGAAGTCATCAACAAGCTGCTCGAACGCGAAGCTAACAAGGCCATGCGCGAAGGCCAGTATCGTGTGGTTGGTCAGTTCGACGCCAAGCCGCTCGCCCCGGCCGAAGGCAGCTCCGATCTGCGCTTTGAAGTGAGCTTCGAGGTTTATCCCGATATCGTTCTGCCGGACTTCTCTTCCGTTGAACTCAAGCGCTACCTCTGCACGGTTGACGACGAAGCCGTCAACAAGACGATCGACACGATCGTCAAGCAGCGCGTCACCTTCACGAAGGAAGAAGGCCGCCAGGCCGCCGCTGAAGATCGTCTGACGGTCAACTTCACCGGCACGATCAACGGCGAAGAATTCCAGGGCGGCAAGGCCGAAGGTTTCAGCTTCGTGCTGGGCCAGGGCCGTATGCTTCCCGAGTTTGAAGACGCCGCTACCGGCATGGCTGCCGGCGAAAAGAAGACCTTTAAGCTCACCTTCCCGGAAAACTACGGCAACAAGGAACTTGCCGGCAAGGAAGCTCAGTTTGACCTCGAATGCGTGAGCGTTGAAGCTCCGCACTATCCCGAAGTCAACGATGATTTCGCTAAGACCCTGGCAGTCGAATCGGTTGAAGTTCTCAAGACCGAAATCCGCAGCAACATCGAACGCGAAGTGCAGGAACGTCTCTATGACCGCAATCGCACCGAAGCTTTCAATGCTGCCGTTGAAGTTTTCGACTATCAGGCTCCCGCCGCCATCGTGCACTCCGAACAGGAACGTTTGCGCGACAACTTCCAGCAGATGCTCTACGGCATGACCGGTCAGAAGAACAAGGAAGGCGCTCCGCTGGATCTCTTCCTTGAACCCGCCAAGAAGCAGGCTCGCATCGGCATGATGGTCACCGCGATCATCGATCAGAACAAGCTTGAAGCGACGGACGACGACATCAAGGCCCGTGCTTCTTTGCTTGCCGCCGCTTACGAACAGCCTGAAGAAGTGGTCGAAGACCTCGTCAAGACGCAGCGCAACAACCTTGCCAGCCGCGTTCTTGAAGAAAAGGCCCTCGAATTCCTCTTCAGCAAGGCCAAGACCACCGAAGAAACGCTCACCTTCGAGCAGCTCTCCGGCATGGGTCGCGAATAATTCGGTTCTTAGCGAACTGATCTGCGCCGACAGGCTCGGACAAGTGTGGCGAAAAAGCCGCGCTTCGGGTCTTTCAGGCGAACGAAAGCGGGAAAAAGCAACGGGAGGCGCAAGCTTCCATGGGCTTTTTTCCGTTTTTGTTTCTATGTGCGCACTTCTTTCGGTGCGCAGAAAGCGAAACGATTTTTGTGTACGGCTCTGTCCTCAGGCAGGACCCCAATGAGCGAAATTTCTAACATCATGCATGACATTCATAACGCATTGATTCCGATGGTGATTGAACAGAGCGGCCGCGGCGAGCGCAGCTTCGATATTTATTCGCGTCTGTTGCGCGACCGCATCGTGTTCCTGTCGGGCGAAGTCAACGACGAATCGGCCAATCTCGTGATTGCCCAGCTGTTGTTCCTTGAAAGTGAAAATCCCGACAAGGATATTTCGCTCTACATTAATAGCCCGGGTGGATCCGTCTATGCCGGCTTGGGGATCTACGACACGATGCAGTTCATCAAGCCCGATGTGCAGACCATCTGTGTGGGCATGGCCGCTTCCATGGGAGCGTTTCTGTTGGCCGCCGGTGCCAAGGGGAAGCGTTATTCGCTTCCCAATTCCCGCATTATGATTCATCAGCCTTCGGGCGGTAGCCGCGGCATGGCCAGCGACATCCAGATTCAGGCTCGCGAGATTCAGGACTTGAAGGGACTTTTGAACGGCATTCTTTCCGAACGCACCGGCAAGTCTCTCGATATCGTTACGCGCGACACCGACCGCGACTACTACATGAGTCCGACCGAAGCCCTCGAATACGGCATCATTGATCGCATTTATACCCGCCGCGGCGAGTAACCCCGACATATAAAACTTTTTTCAAAGCGAAAGGCTTACGATTTTCATGGAAAAAAACGATCTGCGTTGCTCCATCTGCGGGCGCCATAAAAACGACGTCGAAACGCTGATTGATACTCATCGCGGCTTTCTCATCTGCGACCGTTGCATTCGAGGCATGATGTCGGCTATTGGTGGTGGTGCTTCAACTTCCTCCTCTCACGACACTGCAGCGGCCGATTCGAGTGCTGACGCGTCAGTCGCCGATATTTTGTCGGCTCCGATCCCGACGCCGCAAAAGCTTTATGAGCATCTCGACAACTACGTGATCGGGCAGCAGCGAGCAAAGCGTGTGTTGTCTGTTGCGGTTTACAACCACTACAAACGTTTGAAGCATAAGGCCACAGCCGAAGGCGTCGAGCTGCAAAAGTCCAATATTTTGCTTGTCGGTCCCACCGGTTCCGGTAAGACGCTTCTAGCTCAGACGTTGGCGCGTACGCTCAATGTGCCGTTTGCAATTGCCGATGCGACGACTTTGACGGAAGCAGGCTACGTGGGCGAAGACGTGGAAAACATCATCCATAAGCTTTTGCTGTCGGCCGACGGTGATGTTGAACGCGCTCAGTGCGGCATCGTGTACCTAGATGAAATTGACAAGATTGCCCGCAAGAGCGAAAACCCGTCAATCACACGCGACGTTTCAGGTGAAGGCGTTCAGCAGGCCCTTCTGAAGCTCATTGAAGGTACGGTCTGCAATGTTCCAGCTGAAGGCGGTCGCAAAAACCCGCGCGGCAAGATGGTGGCGGTTGACACGAGCAACATTTTGTTCATCTGCGGTGGTGCGTTTGACGGTCTTGAAAAGATCGTTCGCCGCCGTTCCGTGAGAAGCGGCATCGGTTTCGGTGCCCAGGTGCACAGCGAATCCCAAGAATCGCTCACCGAGCTTTTTGCTCAGGCCGAACCTTCTGACCTCGTGAAGTACGGCCTGATTCCCGAACTTGTGGGCCGTCTGCCGGTGGTCGCAACACTCGAAGAACTCGATGAAAAGGCTTTTATTTCGATTCTGACCGAGCCCAAGAATGCCTTGATCAAACAGTTTGCCGAACTCTTTGCGATGGAAGGCGTGAAGTTCGAAGCCACACCCGAAGCGCTGGCAGCCATTGCTCACAAGGCAATGGAACGCAAGACCGGTGCACGCGGTTTGCGCAGCATTGTTGAAGCGGCTTTGCTTGACGCTATGTTCGAAGTGCCAGCCAAGCCCGAAGTCGGTACTGTGAAGCTCGAGTCTGAAGGTGACGTCAAGGATGGTAAGGTGAGAGCCGATCTCATTGACGGCCCACGTACGGTTGCGCAGACCGATGCGGATAACAAAAACACTTGAATGTAAAGCTTTTTTTCGCTGACTTTTACTTGGAAAGCGCGACGGAGCTTTGAAACTCCGTCACGATTTCAACGCAGCGACTGCATGAGGTCGCGTAAGCGTCTTTTTTGCCTGATCTTTCGTTCTTTTTGCCAACCTTATGCAAAGAGTTGCTTTGCTGCGGTTGAGCAGCCGCTTTTGTTCGTACAATGGATTCGACACAAGGCGAATGCCTGCCGGATCGACTTTCCCCTCGACATCAACCGTCTTGAAAAAGACCGAGGTTGTCTCCATATAAGCAATCCGGAAAACTTTTTTCGATTACGAGAAACTCTTTTATGACTGAAAACGTTAACGTCACGCAAGCCGCGCCGATGCAGGCTCCATTGCTTCCCATCCGCGACCTGGTGGTGTTTCCTCACACTGTTCTTCCGCTTTTCATCGGCCGACCGCTCACGATTCGTTCTGTGCGCACCGCTATGAACGGGGATCGTACGATTGCGTTGGTGACCCAGAAGGAAAGCGGTAGGGATGATCCCAAACGTGAGGATTTGTACAAGACAGGTACCCTGGCGCGCGTGCTGCAGATGCTTAAGCTCCCCGACGGCACCCTTAAGGTGCTCGTTGAGGCTGACGAGCGCATTGACATTCAGAGCATTTCTTCCAATCCGAAGGACGGTTACAGCGCAACCTTCACGCCTCACCCGTGTGTGGTGCAGGGTACGACCAACGAAGAAGCTTCGCGTCGCGCCGTTTTGCAACGCTTTATTGAGTACGCGCAGGAAAGCAAAAAACTGCCCGAAGAGGTGTTGCAACCGATTCGTGAAAGCGCAACTGCTATGCAGCTGGCTGATGCGGTGGCAAGTCAGTTGCCGGTTGACAACGCTCGCAAGCAGAAGATCCTGGATCAAACGACGCTTCAGGGGTGTCTGAACGAAATCATCGATATTCTTGACAACGAGATGGACATTCTTGCGGTGGAGCGTCGCATCCACGGTCGCGTCAAGAAGCAGATGGAAAAAAACCAGCGAAACTACTATCTCAACGAGCAGATGAAGGCGATTCGCAAGGAACTCGGAGCCGATGACGAAGGTGTCGACGGCAATGACGAAATTGCGATTCTGCGCGACAAGATCAAGGCATGCGGCATGCCTGCCAAGACCGAAGAAAAGGCTTTGGATGAGCTCAACAAGCTCAAGCAGATGTCGCCTTCGAACGCTGAAGCTACGGTGGTGCGCGGTTACATCGAAACGCTGATTTCCCTGCCATGGAAGGAAAAGACCGAAGTCAACAAGGATCTTAAAAAAGCAGAGGAGATTCTCAACTCAGATCACTGGGGGCTGGAAAAGGTCAAGGAACGCATCCTTGAATATCTGGCAGTGCAGCGCCGCGTGGATAAGATCAAGTCGCCGATTTTGTGTCTTGTCGGTGCGCCCGGCGTCGGCAAGACCAGTCTGGGTGAGTCGATTGCACGCGCTACCGGCCGCAAGTATGTGCGCGTTGCCTTGGGCGGTGTTCAGGATTCAAGCGACATCCGCGGTCATCGCCGTACCTATATCGGTTCGATGCCCGGCAAGATCATCCAGGCCATGGCTAAGGTGGGAGTGAAGAATCCGCTGTTTCTTTTGGACGAAATCGACAAACTGGGTTCCGGAGTGAGGGGAGATCCTTCCGCGGCGCTTCTCGAAGTGCTCGATCCGGAACAGAATCGCGAGTTCGAGGATCACTACGTTGATGTCGGCTTTGATTTGTCCGACGTGATGTTTGTGGCCACAAGCAACAGCTATGCCATTGATCCGCCGTTGCTTGATCGTATGGAAACCATCGATCTGGCCGGCTACACCGAGGACGAAAAAGTTCACATTGCGATGGAGCACCTGTTGCCCAAGCAGATGCGTTTGAACGGACTCAAGAAGACTGAAGCCGAAGTCACGCAAGAAGCGGTCCTAGACATCATTCGCTTCTACACACGTGAAGCCGGCGTTCGCGGGTTGGAGCGCGCCATCAGCAAGATCCTTCGCAAGATCGTTCGTCAGCAGTGCGAGCGGGAAGACGAGCTTGTCGCCAAGGCTGCAAAAGAAGCCTCCGACGAAAGCAAGGAAGGAGCCAAGACCGCAAAGCCTCGTGTGCGTAAGGTGCGTGTGACGCCCAAGAACTTGCACGACTATCTGGGCGTTCGCAAGTTCAGTTATGGTGTGGCGCCCACCGAAGCTCGTGTGGGGCAGGTCAACGGACTTGCGTGGACGAGTGTGGGCGGAGATACGCTGGCGGTGGAAGCCGTCTGCTTCCCGGGCCGCGGCAATGTGGTTCGCACGGGGTCTCTCGGCGACGTTATGAAGGAAAGCGTGCAGGCTGCCTTGAGTGTGGTTCGTGCGCGTGCCGTGAAGCTTGGCATCGATCCGGAAGTCTTTGCCAAGACCGATTGGCACATTCATTTCCCGGAAGGGGCTGTTCCCAAGGACGGTCCGAGTGCCGGTGCAGCCATTACGACGGCTTTGGCTTCTGCAATGACGGGGATTGCCGTTCGTAGCGACATCGCTATGACCGGCGAAATCACGTTGCGCGGTGAAGTACTCGAAATCGGTGGCCTGAAGGAAAAGCTTCTTGCGGCGGTTCGAGCCGGCATCAAGAAGGTATTGATTCCGGAAGAAAACGTCAAGGATCTCGAGGAAGTGCCTGACAATGTCAAGCAGGCCGTCGAGATCGTTCCGGTACGTTGGATTGACAAGGTACTTGAAGAAGCTTTGGTGAGCAAACCCACACCTCTGGAACCCAAGAAGGAAAAAGAGGTAGCGGCCGACGTTGTCGCACAGTCTCAGGAAGTTGATTCCGGTGAGGCGACGACGGCCGGAGGTCACTGCAACTGCTAAGTCGGTGAAGCGCTGACATTGCAACAGCGCCCGTTTGAGAGGATCTTGAGCGGGCGTTTTTCTTGCCTGTTGGCAAAAACGACACAAAATGTCAACATTGCCTTAGTTTTCTAGGCTTTTCGGGCAATTTCGCTTGGTGCTGAGCCTTTTTTAGGCTATAGTGCTCAAGATTTTTCTTTGACTGCCCAAAGGGCGTAACAACACTAAGGGGATACCCATGAATAAGAACGAACTGATCGAACAGATCGCCGTGTCTGCCGACATCACCAAGGCCAAGGCCGGCCTCGCTCTCGAAGCTTTCATCGAAGCCGTGACGACCTCCCTGCAGAAGGGTGAAGACGTGTCGTTGGTTGGCTTCGGCACCTTCACGGTTTCCGAACGCTCTGAACGCACGGGTCGTAACCCGCAGACTGGCGAAACCATCAAGATCGCCGCTTGCAAGCAGCCGAAGTTCCGTGCTGGCAAAAAACTCAAGGATGCTGTACAATGATCAACTCGTTTGACGATGAGTTGAAGGATGGATGCTTAGCTCAGTTGGTAGAGCGGCGCCCTTACAAGGCGTAGGTCGGGAGTTCGAGACTCTCAGCATCCACCAAACATCCGCTAGAACCTCGCAAGATATTGATTTTGCGAGGTTTTTTGTCGTCTGCATTCTACATTCGAGGTGTTTTTTTCCAAAAATGGTGACTTACGGGTGAGCACAACGAGTGATCAATGTCGAGGAATGCCTGTCATTGGATATCTGGCTTCAATATTGCACCGCGAATTCTTCAGTCGATTTTTGATTTCCTTGAAATTCCAAGTCTTCAAAGAAATGGCAATCTGCAGACTTTTCTAAGCACTTTCTGTTATTGACAGTATTCTGTTCCTGCGCTACCTTTCACAAAATAGTGCTTGTGATGGCACGAAATTAGGAATTGGACAACCAAATGACGCACATACGATCGACCTTCGTCACGAAGGGCCTTTTCACCAAGGCTCACGGTCGATTGCGCTTGCTATCTCTGGGTCTGCTGCTACTGGTAGACACCGGGAGGCCGTGCGCGTGTGCGTCGGCGCAGGAAGTGTAGGAAAGGGAGCCGAATACCCTAAGGTTCCAAAAGTCGGAACTTCCAACCGCCTCCTAAAAGCACAAAATTCAGGCTATAAGCAAGTTGAAAACAGACGCACACCCTTCGGGGATGTGCGTTTTTTATTAGGGAGAATTCAAAAATGGTCTTTACCCGCCGTCAGATCATCGTTTCAGCAGCTGCTGCCGTTGCCGTGTGTTCGTCGCCGACCGTCTTCGCGGCAAACAAATCCGTCAAAATTGCAGTCGGCGGCAAGGCACTTTACTACTATCTGCCCATTTCGATTGCCGAAAGTCTCGGCTACTTCAAAGACGAGGGGCTTGATGTCGAGATCATTGATTTCCAGGGTGGTTCCCGTTCACTTCAGGCCGTTGTTGGCGGGTCTGCGGATGTGGTTTCCGGTGCTTTCGAGCATACTCTGGCCATGCAGGCAAGAGGTCAGGCCATGCAGGCATTCGTGCTTCAGGGCCGAGCGCCGCAGTGCGTTTTTGCCGTAAGCAAGAAGACCATGCCCAATTTCAAATCAATGGCAGATCTTAAGGGCAAGAAAATCGGTGTGACGGCGCCCGGATCAAGTTCGCACGCCATTGCCATTTTTATCCTTCGCAATGCCGGCATTGAACCCAAGGATGTCTCCTTCATCGGTGTGGGTGCTTCGGCCGCGGCTGTTGCCGCTATGCGTGCCGGACAAATTGATGCGTTTGTCAATCTCGATCCGGTCATCGCAACGCTCGAAAAAGACAATGTGATTCAGATTGTCGCCGATACCCGTGTTGTGGAAGAAAGCGACAAAATCTTCGGAGGTCCAATGGTAGCGGGGTGCCTCTATGCTCCAACGCGCTACATTAAGGAAAATCCGGAAATCATTCAGGGACTGACGAATGCAGTGGTCCGCGCCGATCGCTGGCTTGCAAAGGCTACGGCCGAGGATATCGTCAAAGCTGTTCCCGAGTCGTACTTCCTGGGCAACAAGGAGATTTATGTGACAGGCTTTATGAAGAACCGTCCTGCGCTTTCCAAAGACGGTTTTATTCCGGAGGGCGCGCCTGCCATTTCGTTTAAATCACTCCAGATCGTTAACGACAAGCTGGACAACTTCAAACCGGATTACAAAGCGGTCTTTACGAATCAGTTCGTGGAAGCGGCGCACAAAAAGTACCCTAACTGAGCGTAATGCATATTTGGGCATAGGCAAGTTCATTTTTGAAAAACAACACTAAGAATCAAATGTCTCAAGCTGCAATAGAACTCAAAGGCATTGCCTGTACTTTTGTGAGTGATGATTCCGGGATGATGTCCACATATACGGCTGTCAAAAATGTGGATCTGACGGTGGCCGACGGTGAATTCGTGAGCGTCGTCGGTCCCACCGGTTGCGGTAAATCCACTTTGTTGAATATGAGTGCGGGCCTTTTGGAACCCAGCGCCGGGACTGTGAGTATCTTCGGAGAACCGCTTGTCGGCCTCAATCGCCGAGCCGGCTATATGTTTCAGGCTGACAGCCTGATGCCCTGGAAGAGTGCGCTGGACAATGTGGCGGCAGGACTTCTTTTCGAGGGGGTACCGGAGAAAGAAGCCGCTGAAAGAGCCCGCGAGTGGTTGGCCCGCGTCGGCTTGTCCGGGTTTGAAGATCGTTATCCGCATCATCTTTCGGGAGGCATGAGAAAGCGCGTGGCGATGGCTCAGACTCTGATTAAGGATCCCGACATCATTTTGATGGACGAATCCTTCTCGGCGTTGGACATTCAGACGCGGCAGCTGATGGAAAACGAGCTGCTCAATCTTTGGCAGGCAAAGCGCAAAGCCGTGCTTTTCATTACGCACGATCTGGATGAAGCCATCTCGATGAGTGATCGCGTCGTGGTGATGAGTGCGGGCCCCGAGAGTCATCCCATCGGCGAGTTCTCGATTGATCTGCCCAGACCCCGAGATGTCAGTGAGGTGCGCGTGACGCCCCGCTTTATCGAGCTGCACACGGCCATCTGGTCGGTGCTGCGAGAAGAAGTGCTCAAGGGCTATGCTCAGCAGCAGCGAAAAGTACAACGGTAAATGCGGAATTAGAAAAGAAAGACTCGGGAGACAAAAATGAACAGCAATCAAGTGGCAAAGTATCGCTTCAAACTTCGAGTTTGGCAATTCGGCCTTCTGGCTGCGATCTTTTTCGTTTGGTGGGCACTGACCAAACCCGGCCTCATACCAGCCTTTGTTTTTGATAACGATAACCAAGCGGCTTTTTTCTTCGGCGAACCGCTGGTGATTTTTTCGAGAATTTGGGATTGGTTTGTCGTCAACGCTGACATTTATGCGCACTTGTGGACGACACTTGTTGAAACGATTCTCGCGTTTGCCTTCGGTACGATAAGCGGAGGTTTGGTCGGTATGTGGCTTGCGCTCACGCCGTTTGCCGCGGCGGTGGCTGATCCCTTTATCAAGGGGCTCAACTCTATGCCTCGTGTGATTCTTGCTCCGATTTTTGCAGTTTGGTTCGGGTTGGGTATCGCCAGTAAGGTAGCGCTGGGCGTGACGCTGGTTTTCTTTATCGTGTTTTTCAATGTCTATCAGGGGGTCAGGGAAGTCAATCCGAACGTTTTGGCATCTGCTCGTATGCTTGGGGCCAATCGTCAGCAGTTGCTAAAAAACGTTTATCTGCCGTCGGCCATGAGCTGGGTATTTTCATCGCTTCATACATCAGTCGGCATGGCATTTGTCGGTGCGGTGGTCGGTGAATATCTGGGCTCGAGCCACGGTGTGGGTTACCTGATTCTTCAGGCCGAGGGTGTTTTTGACATTAATACCGTGATGGCTGGCATCCTGGTATTGACCGCGTTTGCTTTGGTGCTCGACTGGATCGTCGGCGTTGTGGAGCGCCGAGCTATGCGCTGGCAGCCTCGAGCAGGGACGTCTACAACGCTCAAAGGGGGCAGTCTCTAGTAGCGTTCTGCGAGCAAAACGAGTAAAGAGGCCGGTGTCCTGCTACAGGTGCCAGCCTCTTTTTTATCGGCTGTTGAGATCTCGTTCAAGGAAAAATTTGTGCATGTGACGCAGACGCATGGCCGAAGCCTTTTTCTCGTACTCCGCAAACAGCCTGCAGAAATTAAGAATTCTGCTGTCCGTCACACGTTTGTCACAAACGGTGATGGTCAAATCCCAGGGCGGCCTGTGCCAGCCGGCAAGTACCCGAACTAAACGCCCTTGTTCGATTTCGTGTCGACAAATGTGAAATGACGGGTCGACAGCAATTCCTTCCGCAGCTAACAGCACCTCTTTTCCCGACAGGACATCTCCGGCAAAGGCAATGCGCTTATACATCAGCGGCGTGCATGGAGCTGTTCGTCTGGGAAGCTGCGCTACGCTGGATTGCCTTGTCAACGGCCGCATCATCGGTAAGGAAATCGCCAAGGAAAAGCCTTGGTGCTAACGGAAAAGATGGTTGATTTGGGTTTCCCGAATCAACCATCACTGAAGTGGTATGGAATTTTTGGACTCCTAAGTGTCCAAAAAATCCGTACTGCTTCAAGGTGACCCAGTCAGTGACTTGTTCGAAGGAGCCGAAAAAACGATGTAATCGGCTGACCGTGTCGAAAAATTGCCGAATTTTGTGAGCAACCTATCCTTCGGGATGTGGCGCGCTTTGGATGGTGGAATAATCTCGCTCCCATACCGTTTCGCAAACAAAAGACTATGACCACCGTCTTTCACAAGTCACTTGCCAAGACCGACAACGATTTTCCGCGTCGCGGCGTCACATTTGTGGCCGCGACAGCCTGTCTTATCTGCACCTTTATTGCTGCGGCCATCGCCATTCCGATGATGGCCGAGTGGCGAAGCGGGCTGAGCTTGAGCGAATCCGAAATAGCCATGACGGTGGTGAGCTATTTCGCCGGTTGCGTGCTCACGCTTTTTTTCTTTGCGCGCCTTTCGAATTTCTTCGGCCGCAAGCCGGTGGTTCTCGCTGCACTTTTGCTCGGCATGGCGGCAAGCCTCATGTACGCCAATGCACTTGAGGCCTCTGAAATCTACATCGGTCGTTTTCTGCAGGGTTTTTCCTGCGGCTTTGCGTCCAGTGCCGCGATGTCCTGGGTGGTTGACTCGGCCCCGCTCAAGTATCCCTGGCTCGGCACGGCTCTGACGGCGGCAGGGCCCAATATCGGTTTGTCGCTCGGAACCTTGATCACAGGTTTGGTGCTTGAAAGCGGTGTTTTGACGCCTGCCGAACTTTTTGACTGCGCTGTTGTGCTTCTCGTTGTTTGTGCCGGATTGGCGTTTGCTTCCACCGAAACCATGCGCTTTGGAAGCGAATCTCTGGGCAGCGTCTTTGTACCCAAGATCGCCTTGCCCGTGCACCTGCGTCGTCGTTTTTTCGCAAGCGCCATTGCTTTTGTGGGAACCTGGGGTGTTGGCAGCTTTCTTCAAGGCTTTTCGGCGTATCTGTGTCAGGCTGTCTTCGGACACAGCAATGCACTCCTTGCCGGTGTCCTGTATCTCGTTTTGATCGTTCCCAATGCGACCATGGGTGTCTTTGCAGGGCGATTTGAGCCTCGTCCCACGCTCAAGCGCTCCATTTTGCTCTTTACAGCGGCAGCTCTGGTGGCTTTCGGAACGCTTATTCATCCGTCCGTGTGGGTATTGTTGATCAGCATTGCCTTGACAGGTGCCGGCAACGGTGCGGCCTGTTCAAGCGGTCTGCGTTTCCTCCTGGCGGGAACTTCGATTCAGGAACGTGCCGGCGTCATCTCGGCACTTTATTTGTCGGCTTACGTGGGCTCGGTGATTCCCAACCTCGTGATTGCTTCCATGCCGATGCCGGTGACGGAAACCATGATGGCCATTGGCTTTTCCGTTTGGGTGTTGCTGACGCTGATCGGTGTCTGGGGATGTCTGGCTCGAGTCCGCTAAACTGCGGCGGATAAAGGTACGAAAGAAGTTGAGCATATGAATATTGAGCTGAGATTAGAGACGCCGGCGGATTATGCGGAGACGGAAAAGGTTGTTCGCGAGGCGTTTTGGAACGTATACGCTCCGGGCTGCACGGAGCATTACCTGGTGCACGTCATGCGCAGCAGTGAAAACTTCGTGCGAGAGCTTGCCTTTGTGGCGGTTGCAGACAGCAAGATAGTCAGTTGCGTGATGTTCGTGAAGGGAACGATAGCGGGTGACGACGGTGTCGTGCGAGAGGTTCTCACGCTCGGGCCGATTGCCGTGCTTCCGGCATACCAAAAGAAGGGAGTGGGGCGCCGTTTGATTGACCACGCTCGCAAAGAAGCCATATGGCAGGGGTATGCAGCGATTGTCTTGTGCGGAGATCCTCTCTACTACTCGCGAGTGGGGTTTGAGCCTGCGGAAAATTTTGGGATTCGAACGGCTGACAACAAGTACTTTGTTGCTCTACAGATCTGTCCGCTGCAGGAAAAGAGACCGGAGTCCTTTGCCGGTCGCTACAGCGATGATGCCGTCTATAACATCAGCCAGGAGGCGGCATTTGAATTTGATCAGCAATTTCTGCCGAAAGATCGCCTCGAGAACACGCCGTCACAAAAACGATTGCTGGAAATTATTGAAATGCAGCGACCGTTTGACGGCGCAAAACGCTAGAGAGCCGGCTTAACTTGGTTTTTGTGCGCACTGCAAAAACTGAGGTGATTTCTACGTTTTTGGTCGAGAATTTTCAGAAAAACGTTACAAATGATCCCAATGAAAAGCTCTTTCTTGCTCGCAAAGCCTTACAGAAGCTGATTGCCTGGAAGGAAGCACCTCGACGCAGCGCTTTGTGCGTAGTTGGCGCCCGTCAGATCGGCAATACTACGAACACTTTGTAGAAATAAATTTTGTGACAGAACCGAAGGCCAAGGCCGTGTTTGCCGGTTCGCTCAATGCCAATGCCATTGTCGCCGCGCTCTCCGCATATCTACGTCGGCCGTTGGTTCCCGGGAAAACACTCATTTTTCTCGATGAGATTCAGGACTGCCCACAGGCGCGAGCCGCGATAAAGTTTCTGGTTGAGGACGGACGGTTTGACTACATCGAGTCAGGTTCTCTATTAGGTGTCAAGACAAATTCCGTCCCGTCTTTTCCCGTCGGTTTTGAAACGCCGTTGACGATGTATCCGTTGGATTTTTCGGAGTTTTGTATGGCCTGCGGCCTTCAGCCCGAGACTTTCGACTACCTCAAGACGTGTTTTGAGACATTGCAACCTGTAGCTGAAACCGTTCACAACAGCATGATGCAGCTCTTATACGCATACATGGTTGTCGGCGGGATGCCCCAGTGTGTCTGCACCTATATTGCCACGCACGACATCGGGCAGATCCTTGCCATCCAGAACGATATCCTTGCGCTTTACCGCCTCGACATTGCACGCTACGCTGACAGAGATAAAGAAAAGATTAGGGAAATTTTTGATGTAATTCCTTCCCAGTTGGAAGCCAAAAATCGTCGTTTCGTTCTTTCCGACATTGCGAAGTCAGCCCGGCTTCTGCGTTATGAGAATTCATTTGTTTGGCTTTCCGACGCAGGTGTGGCCTTGCCATGCTTCAACGTCACACAGCCAACATCGCCTCTGGGTTTAAGCGAAAAGCGAAATCTCTTTAAGCTTTTCTTGTGCGACACGGGTTTGCTTGCCGCAGCAAGCATGCAGAACATTCAGTTCGATATTCTGCAAGGCAACGTCGAAGTCAATCTTGGTAGCGTACTGGAGAATCTGTTTGCGCAACAACTGCATGCCAACGGCTTTGCACTGCGTTACTACAACTCCAAACGCCTGGGAGAAGTTGATTTCGTCATCCAAAACGGACGAGACATCACTCCGATAGAGATCAAATCCGTTGACGTCCTCCCCTGATTGAAAAACCAGAGAATTCCTTCGGAGTTGCTTACGCAACTCCAAGAGGTTGGTTCTCGCTGTTGGCGCCGGAGTTTCGTGCAAAAGGCACGTCGGCTCCTGCGCTCACTTCACGAGCGATGCGCTTTTTATCGTGTGCGCTCGGACCTGTCCGGCCCTTCCTCCTCACGTTTATTGCGCCGACA
>ONZY01000216.1_pt1 | contig 55952 bp, 46 predicted proteins | sample 1671451 | NCBI WGS metagenome assembly ONZY01 (sample SAMN06348158, study PRJEB24527) | human gut metagenome | biome: human gut; feature: ankylosing spondylitis patient; material: feces | host: Homo sapiens | place: China | collected 2015-10 | reverse complement strand
ATTACAGGATACCGGCATGTGTCTGGCGGGGTATCTGACGGCGCTGCTGGTATTATTCGGTTATATCCAGATCCGCTACGGCATGGATGAATATGTGAAGGGCATTCTGCGACTGTTTTCCATGACGGAGGTGGCAACGGACTATACGGCTGCATCCATGATCATGGGCATGTTCGACTGGTATTTTCAGAATCTGTACTGGGAGATCCGGATGTGCGTGTTCCTTGTAGTGGGGATTGTCGCTGTGGGAGTATTGGAACTCATCGGCTCCTACGTGAGAAAAGATACAGTAACAAAGGTTCTGCGGATCCTGGAATGGGCGGGAAGTATCGCACTGGCGGCTGTGATGGTGTTCTGGCTGTACCGCCAGGGCTTCTGTGCCAGAGAATATACGAATTACGGTGCCATTATCTGGCCCGGAGTGACGTTTTTGACATTGACTCTGCTGGTGACCCTATGGCGGATCTTTACGCCCTCCGCGCCGAAGGAAGAAAAGCTGATCAGCGGACTGATCTTCCTGATCGTATGGATCACTTCCCTGGGCAGTAACAACAAGCTATACCCCAGCATGAACAATCTGTTTCTGGCATTGCCCTATATGTACTGGCAGTTCTACAGGTTCTGCAAATATGTTGGCAGCTTTCGGTGGAAGCGGATCACCATATCTGCTATGCCGGTAAAATGTCTCTTGGGCGGTTTCTTTCTGTTGTTCTTTGTCCAGGTAGGACTGTTCGGCAGAAACTTTGCATTTGCCGAAGGTACCGGCATACAGGACATCGATGCGCAGGTGACGAATAATGAGACATTAAAAGGTGTGTGGATGAGCGAGGAACGGGCCGGATGGATGCAGGGGATCTCAGAGTATGTGAATGAACGGGGACTTGCCGGAAGAGATGTACTGATCTACGGACAGATCCCGGCGCTGTCTTATTATTTACAGATGCCTGCAGCGTTCAATCCCTGGCCGGATCTGGATTCCTACCAGAGCGGACAACTGGAACAGGATATGCTTAAGATGCAGGAGCGAATGGATGCGGATGCTTCTTATCGCCCGGTGGTACTGTTGGAGAAGAAATATGCCGTGTATCTGGAAGCTGGAGAGAAGGCACTGGAGGCCTTGCAGCCCACGGAAAAAGAGCGCAGCCTGATCGTGGACAATCCCAAGCTTTTGCTGATCGGTGAGTTCATGGATGCATATGGATACAAGAAAACCTTTGAAAATGAGAAATTTGTGATTTTTGAATAAAAACAGAAAACAGATCCCCGGGAGATTTTCATCTTCCGGGGATTTTGAAGTCTGAATGGAAATGTCTTATAACAACTGTAAGCCGTTCTCTTTTGCAGTCTCCATCACTTCATCGGACCACAGGGAACACTGTACTTCGCCGATATGAGCTTTTCTTAAGAAGAACATACAGATACGGGACTGACCGATACCACCGCCGATGGTAAGAGGAAGCTCACCGTTAATGACTGCCTTGTGGTAAGGAAGTTCGGCACGCTCGGGGCAGCCAGCCTTCTGTAGCTGGTCTAACAGAGCCTTCTTGTCTACACGGATACCCATGCTGGACAGCTCCAGAGCAATGTCCAGAACCGGATAATATACCACGATATCGGCATTCAGCGACCAGTCATCGTAGTCCGGTGCACGGCCATCGTGAGGCTTGCCATTCTCTAAGGTCTCACCGATCTGCATGATGCAGACAGCGCCTTTTGCCTTGGCAATGTAGTATTCCCGCTCCTTCGGGGAGTAGTCGGGGAACATCTCTGCCAGCTCACTGGTAGTTACAAAGAAGATGTCATGAGGAAGGATTTCTTCGATGTAGTCGTAATGGATGGACATATACTTCTCGGTCTTGCGAAGAACCTTGTATACGGTGCGGACGGTCTCTTTCAGAGTCTCCAGATTCCGCTCTTCCTTCGTGATGATCTTTTCCCAGTCCCACTGATCCACATAGATGGAATGGATGTTGTCGGTCTCCTCATCCTGACGGATGGCACTCATATCGGTGTAGAGACCTTCGCCGGGCTGAAAACCGTATTTCTGCAAGGCATAACGCTTCCATTTGGCCAGAGACTGTACGATCTCTGCTTCACGGTCTCCCTGTGCTGCAATATGGAAATTCACGGGACGCTCCACACCGTTCAGATTATCGTTCAGTCCGGATGTAGGATCCACAAATAAGGGAGCAGATACACGCAGCAGGTGCAGACGCTCTGCTAACAATCCCTGGAAAAAGTCCTTCACTGTCTTAATGGCAACCTGTGTCTCGTACAGGTTCAGCTGAGACTTATAATTTTTAGGTATGACAATATCTGACATACTGACCTCTCATTCTGCCGCCGGGCGGCTTGTGTTACAAAATACTCCTATATTATTTAACTGCGAAACGCATGATTTTGCAAGCCTTTTTTCGGAAAAAATAACCACTTGCAAAAATCGAACATATGTGCTAACTTGAATATACACAAGAACAAACGTTCTGATTCTGTAAATTTTCGGTAAAAGGCGGTGATAATGTGGAATATCTTATACAAAACAGGGAATTGTCCATCATGCAGAAGCTGGAGATCCTGACCGATGCAGCCAAATATGATGTGGCCTGTACTTCCAGTGGAGTGGAACGCAAGGGTGACGGGAAGCACATGGGGAACTGCACGAAGGCCGGGATCTGTCACAGCTTTTCTTCGGATGGCAGATGCATTTCTTTGTTGAAGATTCTGATGACCAATGAATGTATCTTCGACTGTAAATATTGTCTGAATCGAAAGTCCAATGATGTTCCCAGAGCCACCTTTACCCCTGAGGAGATCTGTACACTGACTATGGAGTTTTACCGGCGTAATTATATCGAGGGACTGTTTTTAAGCTCCGGTATCATACAGGATCCTACTTTTACCATGGAATTGTTGTATCGGACCATATGGCTGCTACGGAATCAATACCATTTTAGCGGCTATGTCCATGTAAAAGCGATTCCGGGAGCGGATCCCGAGCTGGTGGAGCGGATGGGGTATCTGGCAGACCGTATGAGCGTGAACCTGGAGCTGCCCACGGCGGAGGGGCTGCGGACACTGGCACCGAACAAGCACCGGAAAAATATTCTGACGCCTATGCGGCAGATCCAGAATGGAATTCATGCGAATAAGGAGGAACTGATCCTGTACCGCAAGAGCCCTGTTTTCGTGAGTGGCGGGCAGTCTACCCAGATGATCATAGGGGCAACCCCGGAGACGGATTATCAGATTTTAAATGTAGCAGAGAATCTGTATCAGAAGTTTGAGTTAAAGCGTGTGTTCTATTCCGCTTTTGTAAAGGTCAATGAGGACAAGAGCCTGCCGGCGCTTCCCGGGGGGCCGCCGCTTCTGCGGGAGCATCGTCTGTATCAGGCAGACTGGCTGCTGCGGTTTTATGGGTTTAAGGCGGAGGAACTGTTGGACGAGAAAAGACCGTTTTTTAATGTGATGCTGGATCCCAAGGAGGACTGGGCGGTGCGGCATCTGGAATGTTTCCCGGTGGAGATCAACCGGGCACCTTATGCAGATCTGCTTCGGGTGCCGGGGATCGGCGTGAAAAGCGCCAGACGGATCCTTAGTGCCAGGGGGAGCACAAAGCTTACGTTTCAGGATCTGAAGAAGCTGGGCGTGGTGATGAAACGGGCTGTTTATTTTATTACCTGTGGTGGCAGGATGATGTATCCCACGAAGCTGGAGGAGGACTATATCGTGCGGAATCTGACGGATCCGAAGGAACGGATCCGGTTCGGCAGCGATGGCATGAGTTACCGGCAGATGACCTTGTTTGATGATGGGATGTTCCCGAACGGGGTACGGCAGGAGGAAGTGCTGCCTGCAGCAGTGGGAGAACTGTAGCGCACAGCGCACAGGGAAGCATTTCCTGACTGCCTGCATTGGCAGGTAAACGTAAGGTCCTGTACCGGTAGATGACGGCAGTTTGCGGAAGCAAGGCAATGCAAAATGATAGGTTGACAGCGGCAGAAGGGGAAGAGAACAGAAACAGCGGGAGGTGAAACTTATTATATGAAAATATATCATTGCGAGGATTCGTTAGAAGGGATATTCACTGCCATTTATAATACTTATGAAGATCATTCTCCCGCTCGGGACACCATGGTCACGACCATCGAGGAGAATCTGTTGTTCTCTGAGTCTGTGGAGGTGGTGCCGGATCCGGAGAAGACGGTGAAGGTGATCCGGACATTGAAACGCAGATTTGGGGAGGAAGATTATGAGAGCCTGTGTCTGGCTCTTTCATCCCCGAAGCCGGAAAAGGCCCAGGCGGTATACCGTACCATTGCAAAGGGGCTTTCCGAGAAGTGTCCGCCGGGACATCTGCTGGATGCCATGGCAGACACGTATGTAAACCAGACCTTCAGCCTGGCCAGAGGCGCCGGAAATGAGTATCACCATCTGAAAGGATTTACGCGGTTTGAAGAATTGGAGAATACAATCCTCTATTCGAAGATCGCGCCGAAGAATAATATTCTGACCTTTCTGATGGTGCATTTTGCAGACCGCTTTCCCATGGAAGACTTTCTGGTGTTCGATGCAGGCCGGTATCTGTTCGGAATACATCCGGCGGGAAAGCCCTGGTATACGCTGCAAGGGAAGGATGCATGGGAGAGAGTACAGTCTGAGACGGAGAAGCTGTCCACGGCGGAGCTGCATTACCGGGAACTTTTCCGTTCCTTCTGTCATACAATAGCCATAAAAGAACGTGAAAACAGGGATCTGCAACGAAATATGCTTCCGCTGAGGTTCCAAGAATATATGGTGGAATTTCGGTAGATTTCGCCAAATTGGGATTTATATTTTACCGCGGTAACGCAACAAATATACAAAACGCCGAAAAGGTTTTCCATACGGCGAACATATATTGTGAAAATGATAACAGAGTGGTAAAAATGCCCAAAATGTGCGTTTTCTGGAAGAAAAAAACCGCTTTACATTTGGGGATGGTTGGCTATAATAGTAATGATTTCAGATGTGAGGGGAAAGTACCCGGTGTATTATTTTATTTACGATCGAACTTACTATTGAAAGGAAGGAACAAGAAATGTTAAAGACGATCCGTTTGACACCTGAAGACGTGAAACATTTTGTTGATGTAGCTTCAAAGTGTGATTTTGATATTGATATATGCTATAACAGATACGTAATCGATGCCAAATCATTCCTTGGAGTGTACGGATTGGATTTCACGAAGCCGTTGACCGTGTCCTATGACGGCTACAATGATAAATTCGAAGAGATGCTGAAGCAGTGTGCGATTGCATGTTAATGCACTGACAGGTCAGTATTTCTCAACAACAGAATGTCATTTGACTACCCAGGTAAGATAGAGTACTATTTACCTGGGTAGTTTTATTATATGATGCCAGGGGACAAAGGTCTAAATCCACTTGAGCTTGCTCATAAGTGGATGAAAGACCTTTAGCCCCGCCCCCACGATATGCGAATAGTGGGGAGGCTTGTGAGAGTGCGCAGCACGGAACAAGCCGTAGGCATCTGGGTATCGTAGGGACTTGTTTGAGGGAGGTGAAGTCACATGGCAGGAGAAGTCAGAATATCGGTACGTAATCTTGTAGAGTTCATCCTGCGCAGTGGCGACATCGACGACAGGAGGCAGGGATCCCCGGAGAATGCCATGCAGGAGGGCAGCCGGATCCACCGTATGATCCAGCGCCGTATGGGTGCGGAGTATCAGGCAGAAGTGGCATTAAAATACACCCATCCCACGGAGGACTATGTCATCATCGTGGAAGGGCGGGCCGACGGCATCATCGAGCAGAATGGAGAGACCACCATCGATGAGATCAAGGGAACCTATAGAGATCTGTCGAAGCTGAAGGCACCCTTGCCTTTACATATTGCCCAGGCGAAATGCTACGCCTATATGTACAGCCTGCAAAAGGAGCTGCCCTATATCCGGGTGCGGCTGACCTATTGCAATATAGAGACGGAAGATATCCGCTATTTTTATGAAGATTATGAATTCGTCAGACTGGAAGCCTGGTTCCAGCAGCTGATCAGTGATTACCGCAAATGGGCGGACTATACCTGGCAGTGGAGAGAATTGCGGCAGCAGTCCATTGCTGAGCTGCAGTTTCCCTTCGACTATCGGGATGGACAGAAAGAGCTGGTCAGCTATGTGTACCAGACCATTTATCATAAGAGAAAATTATTTATTGAAGCTCCTACGGGAGTCGGTAAGACCATATCCACGATCTTTCCCACGGTAAAGGCCATGGGAAAGGATATGGGAGACAAGCTGTTCTATCTTACCGCCAAGACCATCACCCGGACGGTGGCGGAGGACACCTTTTCTTTGCTCAGGCAGAAGGGACTGCGCTTTAAGAGCATTATCCTGACAGCCAAGGAGAAGATCTGTTTTCAGGGTCATACGGAGTGCAATCCGGAGCAGTGCCCTTATGCAAAGGGGCATTTTGACCGTGTCAATGAGGCTATCTATGATCTTCTGACCAACGAAGAGAGCTTTACCAGAAGCAAAATAGAAGAATATGCCCTGAAATATCGGGTATGCCCTTTTGAATTCGGACTGGATTTAAGTCTGTTTGCAGATGGAATTATCGGAGATTATAATTACCTCTTTGATCCCCATGTGTATCTGAAGAGATTTTTCGGGGACGGCAGTCAGGGGAATTATGTATTTCTGATCGATGAGGCACATAACCTCTTAGAGCGGGGCCGGGAGATGTACAGTGCACCGCTACGGAAGGAAGATCTGTTGGAACTCAAGCGGGAGATCAAACAGACAATCACGTCGGAAATGGAAGAAGCAGCCCAGAAAAAGCGTGATAAAGACGGGATTTCCGGGCAGATGACATTAGAAATGACAGGCATGTCAAAACAACTGCCACAGGAGATTACCCTGGAGGAAACAGACGGTACCGATTCCCTCTATGTAAGGGGACACAAAGGGAAAAAGTCTGACGGAAAGAGTACCTTTGTGCGGGAAGGCTATGCGGAACGGATCAGCCAGCTGCTGGAGAAGTGTAACGCACAGCTGCTGTCCATGAAGCGGGACTGTGACGGGTACCGGCTGGTGGATGATATTGACATGCTGGTGCAGCCCTTGACCAGACTGCACGCTGTGATCAGTGATTATCTGGAGGAGCAGGAGAAGGTCAGCCTGGAAGTACGGGAGAATCTGCTGGACTTCTATTTCAAGCTCAGTCATTTTCTGGATATTTACGAGAGACAAGATGAAAACTATGTGAAATATACCAGATTGTGTGAGGATGGCAGCTTTGAACTGAAGCTGTTCTGCGTGAATCCCAGAGAAAACCTGAAGGAATGCATGCTCAGAGGACGCAGTACGATCCTTTTTTCCGCTACCTTCCTGCCCATCCAGTATTACAAGAACCTGCTGGGCGGTGAGAAGGAGGATTACGAGGTGTATGCCCACTCGGTGTTTGATCCCGAGAAGCGTACCATACTGATCGCCGGGGATGTGACTAGCAAGTTCAGCAGAAGATCCCAGGAAGAATACTACAATATTGCCCGTTACATTCACGAAGTGGTGAAGAACCGGCACGGCAATTACATGATATTTTTCCCGTCCTATTCCTTTATGAATCATATTTACGAGATCTATGAACAGTATTTTATGACAGAGGAAGAAGAATGTCTCGTCCAACAGGAATCCATGAATGAGGAAGAGCGTGAATACTTCCTGAATCGCTTCCGGGGCAATGAGGAATGTGACCTGCAAAGTCTCATCGGTATGGAGATCGAGGAGGAAGAGGAGCAGACGCTGATCGGCTTCTGCGTGCTGGGGGGAATCTTCGGAGAGGGCATCGATCTGAAGAAGGACAGTCTGATCGGAGTCATTGTAGTAGGAACCGGACTGCCCCAGGTAGGCTGTGAGCGGGAGATCCTCAAGGGCTATTTTGATGAGGACGGAGAGAACGGCTTCGATTATTCCTACCGCTATCCGGGAATGAATAAAGTATTGCAGGCGGCAGGCCGCGTGATCCGGACGGCGGAGGATGTGGGTATCATTGTTCTGCTGGATGATCGGTTTCAGCAGTATTCCTACCGGAGATTATTCCCCAGAGAGTGGGAACAGGTGCAGCCTGTGACCGTGGATACGGTAGCCAAAAAGGTGGAGCGCTTCTGGGATGCCTGGTTGTGGCAAAAGGGATGATTTTCAATGTGATACACGAGTTGATATCCGATATGACAATCCACATAACCACATATGACACATGTGTATATGTGGATAAGTCGGTGGATTTTGTGGATTATTTGTGGTTTTACACAGAAAAAACGACAGATGGTTCAAAAATGGTGTATAATAGCAAAAGAACCGTTGTGGATAAAAAAAACAAAACGGTACTGGATCAGTCAATGAAAGGTATGGTAACTAATATGTGGGCGTATGAAAGTGTTTTTTATCAGATCTATCCTATGGGATTCTGTGGAGTTCCTTTTGAAAATGACGGAGTACAGAGACATGAGATCAAACGTGTGGAGGACTGGATCCCCCATATGCAGAAGCTGGGAGTGAACGCGGTATATTTCTCCCCGGTATTCGAATCGGATACTCATGGTTACAATACCAGAGATTATCGTAAGATCGATGTGAGACTGGGAACCAACGAAGATTTTAAGGAGGTCTGCGACGCATTGCACAGGGCCGGGATCCGGGTCGTGCTGGACGGTGTGTTCAATCATGTGGGCAGAGGCTTTGCCCAGTTCCAGGATGTGATCCGCAACCGGGAGAATTCACCGTATGTGAACTGGTTCTACCGGATCGACTTCGGTGGCAATTCCAATTACAACGACGGACTCTGGTATGAGGGCTGGGAAGGCTGCTTTGATCTGGTGAAGCTGAACCTGCAGAATCCCGATGTGGTGAACTATCTGCTGGACAGTGTCAAGGGCTGGATCGATGAATTCGGTATTGACGGTCTGCGACTGGATGTGGCTTACAGTCTGGATGAAAATTTCGTCAGAAGACTGCGGGAAGTAACCAGCGCTTACAAACAGGATTTCTTCTTATTGGGAGAGATGCTTCACGGAGACTACAACCGTCTGATGAACGATCAGATGCTGCATTCCGCAACGAACTACGAGTGCTACAAGGGACTTTACAGCAGTTTCAACAGTATGAATATGTTCGAGATCGTACATTCCCTGTTACGTCAGTTCGGACCGGAGAACTGGACCCTGTATAAGGGCAAGCATCTGCTGTCCTTTGTGGACAACCACGATGTGACCCGTGTGGCAAGTATTTTGAACAACGAGAATCATCTGCCGCTGATTTATGCCATGGCATTCGGCATGCCCGGCATTCCTTGTGTCTATTACGGAAGTGAATGGGGCTTCAAGGCCCGCAAGGAAGACGGCGATCCCGCTCTGCGTCCCTGCTTTGATAAGCCGGAGTGGAATGGTCTGTGTGACTGGATCAGCAAGCTGACAGAGGCAAAGAAGCATTCGGAAGCATTGAATTACGGTGCTTTCCGTTCAGTACTGCTGACCAATAAGCAATGCATTTTCGAAAGAAAGTCGGAGCATGAGAGAGTCATGGTGGCTATCAATGCGGATGGAGCGGATTTCATGGCGCATTTTGATGCCGGATGCGGAACTGCAGTGGATCTGATCACCGGAGAGAAACATGACTTTGGTGGCGGCAGTCTTCTGCCGGCGTACAGTGCATATTTCTGGCTGATGGAAAACTAACGGAGCATCCCCGGTTATGATGGCAAAGCCATTGTGGAATCTTTGGAAAGTCTTTAGAATTTCTTACGGTTTCTCTATATTGACGCATGATATTATATGCCGTATAGTATAGCCACAGAGCAATACTATACGGCATATAATATTGTAAGATAAGCCGGATAGCTGCAATTTTCAGAGAGGAGCGATAGAATGCTTTTTAATACAGGAGCAGCTCTGCTGGATGCTATCGTACTGGCGGTGGTGGCCCGGGAACCGGAAGGAACCTACGGCTACAAGATCACGCAGGAGGTCCGGCAGGTGATCGAATTGTCGGAATCCACCCTGTATCCCGTGCTTCGGCGATTACAGAAGGACGAATGTCTGGAAGTATATGACCGGGAATGCAGTGGCAGAACGAGGCGTTATTACAAAGTCACCAGCAGGGGCTGGGCACAGCTTCATTTATATGAAAGTGAGTGGCGTAGCTACAGCGATAAAATCACGGGATTGTTTGAAGGAAAACTAAGTGACAGGTCAGAGGCGTAAACAGGCGCAGATGGGAGAACATAGTAGAATGAATAGAACGGAGTTTATGAGGCAGCTGGAAAGTCTGTTGCAGAATATTTCCGCTACAGAGCGGGAGGAAGCATTACAATACTATAATGAATATTTTAATGATGCGGGTCCGGAAAATGAACAGAACGTTATTGAGGCTTTGGGAAATCCTGCCAAGGTGGCGGAAAACATCAAAAAGGACATTTTCGGGAACGGTTATGGAGAGAATATTTACCAGAAGATCAATGCGGACAACCGTGCGGTGATCACTTATCCGGCGGATTCCGGCGCGGAGAGCGGTGCCGGAGAGGCAGGCTTTGGGCAGGAAAATGAAGCACAGGCAGCTGGAGCAGTGTCCTCTCGGAAAAAAGAAGGAATGTCCACCGGTATGATCGTGCTGATCGTCATTTTGTGTATTTTGGCATCCCCGGTGATCCTGGGAGCAGCTTCCGCCGGTATCGGCGTGGCGGCAGGGCTGATCGCCACATGGTTCGGACTGATCATCGGTTTCGGGGCAACGGCAGCAGCACTGATACTGCTTCTGATCGCACTGGTGGCAGTAGGGATCATCAGTATGTTTACACATCCCTTTGTGGGAATGTGCCTGATCGGTGCCGGACTGATCTGCGGAGGTGTCGGACTTCTGTTCCTGATGCTGACCGTGGCCATGGCGGGAATCGCCACACCGGCGATCTGTTGTTGGATCGGAGGATTATTCCAGAAAAGAGGTAAAGCAGAAGCATGAGAAAATTTATGAAGGGCTGTGCCATCACAGCGTTGATATTAATATTATTGGGACTAATCCTGGGAGTGAGCGGAAGCCTGGGGAATGGCTCCACGCATGTTTCGCCGGGGGAGATCCTGTCAGCGGTTACCCTGGGAAGAATCTCCGGAGAAGAGGTGGATGACTGGAGCAACGGTGTGACGGAGCAGATCCGGGAAAATATGGGCGATGTGCACTATGATCTGGAGGACAATGTGGATTATGACTCAGATTATGAAGTTAGGTCGGGAAAGATAGAGCTGTATGTTCTGGGGGATGACAGTCAGGGCATCACGGATCTACAGGTGCAGGCCGGTGGCTGTGTCATGAAGATTCAGGTGTCAGAGGATAACTGCTTCCGGGTAGAAGCCGATGGAATGCGAAAGTTCCAGGGATATGTGGAAGGCGGTACGATGGAGATCCGCGGAACCTCAAAAGTAAGCAGCAACAGTGAAGGTAATCTGGGCGGTTCCATCTGCCTGTATGTGCCTGAGGGATATTATTTTGAAAATACCTCTTTGGATCTGGGCGCCGGAAGCCTCAGTGTAGAGGAATTGCAGACGGGGGCGCTGGAAGCCAATGTGGGTGCCGGCAAGATGACGTTTGAAAAACTGGAGGCTGACCAGGTAGAGTTAGACTGTGGTGCCGGTCAGATGACAGTAGAAGAACTGAGCAGCCGCGTGGCAGAGGTGTCAGTAGGAATGGGATCCGTCCATCTGAACGGAGATGTGACCGAACGATTGGACGGAGAGTGCTCCATGGGAGAACTGAAACTGACACTGGCAGGAACGCAGACAGATTTCAACTACGACTTAAGCTGCGGCATGGGTGAACTGAAAGTCGGTGATGACAGTTACAACGGCCTGGCACAGGAGAAACAGATCAACAACAACGCTTCTAAAAATATGGAGCTGGAATGTGCTATGGGCAGCGTTGTGGTGGAGTTTAAATAAAATATTTCTTGGTATTACCGCCTGAGTGGAGTTGTGATTCCCTCAGGCGGTAATGTTAGAATTCTTTTTCCGGTTTGTGCCATTCATCCAAAACAGCTTCTACCTGTGCGATGAGTTGTTCCTTATTTGGAATATAAGAAACATAACGTGAAGCAAAGATATTGTTGGACAGACCTCCGAGAGCATATTCAGCAGCTACACTGTCTTTGTCTGTACAAAGGATAATACCGATGGGGGGATTATCATGTTCATCATTTACTTCTGCGGCGTAGTAGTTCAGATACATATTAAGTTGCCCGGCGGCTTCCGGTGTGAGCTTGGTTGTCTTTAATTCAATCAGCACATACGCCCGGAGAATTTTATTATAGAAAACCATATCCACATAGTAGTGAGTATTGTTCAACGTAATGCGTTGCTGCGTCCCGACGAACATGAAACCGCGACCTAATTCCAACAGGAATTTTTCAATCTGCGCGACCAGTGCTTTTTCAAGATCACTTTCCAGCAGGGGCTTGTTTTCCGGCACACCCAAAAATTCAAACACATAGGGGTCTTTGATAATGTCGCTTGGCGTAGTCATTTCAATACCTTTTTCCGCGAGGGCAAGTACCGTTTCCTTGTTTGTCTTTCCTTCTGACAGTAATAATCGTTCATAGAGAGAAGTGGAAATCTGCCGCTTTAATTCTCGGATCGACCACCCGGAGTTGATGGTTTCCTTTTCATAAAAACTGCGTTTGTCTGGATCCGAAATCGTCAACAGCTCACAATAATGCGACCACGACAATTTTCCAGACACTGTCTGGAATTTTTGATGGTGCATATAGAACAGGCGCATATTGTATAGATTGGAAACAGAAAATCCCTTTCCAAATTCTTTTGTCAATCCTTTAGAAAGTTCCTTTAAGGTCTGCTTTCCGTAATCTGCCCGATCTTTGCTTTCCTGCTCATACTCAACAATGATCTTTCCTACATTCCAGTAGGTAGACAGCAATTCCGTATTTACCTGTACCGCCACGCGCTGACGTGCATTTAATAACAATTCTCTGATTTCATTCATCATAGAATCAGTATGTGTCAAATTACTCAATTTTAATGCCCCCTTTCCAGATGGAGGATAGCCAGTATAATATAAAAAAAGAATCGCAGCACACCGTTTAAGCATTTGCTATACGGGATCTCATTCTTGAGAACAACCACAATTCCTTTTCTATATAAAATATAAAAGAGATGAAATGAAAAGTCAACTAAATCATTGAGCTTTAATATTCTTACAACAGCGCCGCCAGATACTTCTCAAACACCACGCCCTCCTGCACCGGCGTTCCGGCCTTTTCGCTTCCGGCGATGCACAGTCCTACGAAGTTCGCAGCCTTCTGCACGGAGGTTAGTAGTGTCTCCCCGCGGACGGCATCGGCAGCGAGGATGGAGGCGAAGATGTCTCCGGTGCCGGGGCGGGAGGCTCCGGCGATGGGGGTGGCAACGGTGGTATAGACACCGTCATCCCACAGGAAATTTACCAGAGAATCGCCCTGACGGATCCCGGTGATGACGATGGATGCACCGGCGGAGCCATTGGAGACAGCGCCAACGGACCCCCCGTCAGAACCACTGGCAGTAGTGCCCGTGGAGGCTTCGTCGGATGTAATGGAAGCTGTTTGACAAATGTCAGCCAGCCGTTCACATAATCCGGACAGCTCCTGCAGCGTCCATTCCCCATCCTTCCAGGGAGTCCCGGTCAGCAGGCAGGACTCCGTGATATTCGGCGTGATAATATCCGCCAGAGGCAGCAGCTCCTTCATCTTCTGAACATGGGTCTCTGTAATGGAGGAGTAGGCTCTGCCGTGGTCTCCCATGACCGGATCCAGCAAAAACAGGGGCGGCCGGAACATTTCCACGAATTCCCGTACAATGTCGATCTGCTCTTCATTTCCTAAGAATCCACAGTATAACCCATCGAAGGTAAGTCCCAGTTCGCCCCACACTTTTATATAATCTCGCATATGAGAGGTATAGTCATCAAAATGGCAGAGAGGAAATCCTAAATGGTTCGATAAAACAGAAGTAGGCACAGGGCATACCTGTACCTTCATTACGCTGATCACGGGCAGGGACACGGTGGTGGAGCAGCGTCCGAAACCGGCAATATCGTTGATCATAGCAAGGCGGGGAACGAAATCCCCGCCTTTTTGTGCATTTCTATCAGAAGTATCGAAATTAGATGTCATGGAATAATCCTGCTTTCTTCAGTGCCGGACGAAGTGCCAGATAGAATACGGAAGCACAGATCACAGCAACGATGGCGTTGACACCGGTAGTTACGGTGCTGATCTTGGCAAGAGCCTTGGAAATATCCTGAGGCACACCCAGCAGATACATTTTATAGAAGTAACCAACCAGTGGATCCGCTACCACGTTAAATGCCATACCGCAGGCAGAAGCAAGAATCGTTACGCCGGTCACATATTTTACGGAATGCTCTTTGCTCAGATGGAAGATCTTGTGAGCAACCAGTCCTACGATCAGACCGATGCACAATTTTAATAAGAAGGTCTTGGGGGCACTGGTTACATAAGCGGTGGTCAGATCGGCGATGGTCATGCCGATGGCACCGGCAAGTCCGCCCCAGTAACCGCCCAGCAGCAGAGCTGCCAGTACGCAGAATACATTGCCCAGATGGAATGCGGTCTTCTCGGGACCCACGGGAATGTCGATCTTGAAGAAAGCAAATCCGATATAGCACAGAGCTGCTAACAGACCTGCCTGCGCCAGCTTCTTCACATCCGCCTTCTGTGCGGGAATTACGCCTGCGATGGCATTGTACAATCCCTTGGCAGTTAACAGGATAGCGAAGAATACCAGAACCAGGCTGTAGGAGTAAGGACGCTCTGCGGACAGCTTCTGGTCGGACAGAGTGGACTTCTGAGCGGACAATTCATCCTTCTGCGCATTCAGGGCATCCAGATCACCGTCTGTTGTGCCGCCGGTGACTGCCTCGATGGAAGCTTCTACTTCTTCCAGCTGTGCCTTGACATCGCTTAACTGGCTGCCATAAGCAACGGATTCCTGATAACTGTTATTGTGGGTAATGACTGCCAGGACGATTCCCAGGATCAGGAGAATGGCTCCCGCAATCAATACACCGTATGATTTTTTCTTTTCCATAATGATGATCTCCTCTTTTAATTTCTTTTTCATAATTCCCATTTGTTCGGTGGGATATGTTAGGATTCAGTGTATAGAAAAAGTGGCTTGCTTAAAAGAGCCAGAATGTGTTTTTTTTATCATACCAGTTTTGGACGTTGATAATACGATCTGCAGGAAAACAAGATTTTCTTGACAAAGGATTGCTTCCTGTACTATATTTCTTATTAGTAGTTTTTATGAGATCAAAGGCAATGACGAAGAGGAGTACACATTTCCCCTTACCAGAGAGAGCGGCTGCATGTATGCGCTGGAAGGCTGCTTCAAGACAGGAATGTGGAAGGTAGCTTCCAAGCCGGAGAGCCGAGACCGGATATTCCGGGCGTAAGTTCTCACGAGTTATCCCCGTTACCGGATAGGACTTTGTAAGAAGTCACGAGGCAGCGCAAGCTGTGAACAAAGGTGGTACCGCGTTACTGACGCCCTTTGCTGACGAGAGTCAGCAGAGGGCTTTTTTGCGACTATTCAGAGCCATGTAAATTCACATGGATAGGTGTCGAATGCTTGCATTCGTAAGAATATCCATGCGGATTTATAGGGCGAAGTAACCTCAATAAGCAAAAGGAAAGCATCGTAGATGCGATTTTGCGCATGAGGTCTGAATAGGAGCAAATGCAAAAAAAGGAGGACAAAATGAGCAAAGAATTAGCCAAGACCTATGACCCCAGCGGCATAGAAGACAGACTGTATCAGAAGTGGCTTGACAAAAAGTATTTCCATGCGGAGGTAGATCACAGTAAGACTCCCTTCACTATCGTGATCCCGCCCCCAAATATCACAGGACAGCTCCACATGGGACATGCATTGGACAACACCATGCAGGATATCCTGATCCGTTATAAGAGAATGCAGGGCTACAATGCACTGTGGCAGCCCGGCACCGACCATGCAAGTATCGCTACCGAGGTCAAGATCATCCAGAAGCTGAAGGAAGAAGGCATCGACAAGCACGATCTGGGACGTGAAAAGTTCTTAGAGAGAGCCTGGGAGTGGAAGAAGGAATACGGCGGACGTATTATTAGTCAGCTGAAAAAGCTGGGCTCTTCCTGCGACTGGGACAGAGAGCGTTTCACCATGGATGAGGGCTGCAACAAGGCTGTGACCGAAGTGTTCGTGAAGATGCACGAAAAAGGCTACATCTACAAGGGTGCCCGTATCGTTAACTGGTGTCCCGTATGTAATACCTCCATCTCCGATGCAGAGGTAGAATATCAGGAGCAGGCAGGACATTTCTGGCACATCAAGTATCCGCTGATGAACGAGGACGGAACGCCCAGCACCACAGAGTTTCTGACCTTTGCCACTACCCGTCCCGAGACCATGTTAGGTGATACCGCAGTAGCCATTCATCCCGATGATGAGCGTTACACCCATCTGCATGGCAGAAAGGTACTGCTTCCTATCGTAAACCGTGTGATTCCCATCGTTGAGGATGCTTATGTAGACAGAGAGTTCGGTACCGGTGTCGTTAAGATCACCCCCGCTCATGACCCCAATGACTTTGAGGTGGGCAAGCGTCATGATCTGCCTGTGATCAATATCCTGAACGATGATGCCACCATCAATAAAAACGGCGGCAAGTTCGAGGGCATGGACCGCTATGAGGCGAGAAAAGCCATCGTGGAAGAACTGGATCAGATGGGCCTGTTAGTAAAGATCGAAGATCATGTACACAACGTAGGTACCCATGACCGTTGTAAGACCACCATCGAGCCTATGGTAAAAGACCAGTGGTTCGTTAAGATGGATGAATTGATCAAACCTGCAAGAGAAGCAGTGAAAAATGGTGAGATCAAGCTGATCCCCGAGCGTATGGAGAAGAACTATTTCAACTGGACGGATAACATCCGCGACTGGTGTATCAGCCGTCAGCTGTGGTGGGGACACAGGATTCCCGCATATTACTGCGATGACTGCGGTGAAGTAGTCGTAGCCAAGGAGATGCCGAAGGTATGTCCCAAGTGCGGCTGCACCCACTTTACACAGGATCCCGATACGCTGGATACCTGGTTCTCCTCCGCACTGTGGCCTTTTGAGACCCTGGGCTGGCCGGAGCAGACCGAGGATCTGAAGTATTTCTATCCTACCGATGTCCTGGTAACCGGTTATGATATCATCTTCTTCTGGGTTATTCGTATGATCTTCTCCGGATACGAGCAGATGGGAGAGAAGCCTTTCAAGACAGTATTGTTCCACGGACTGGTACGTGACAGTCAGGGACGGAAAATGTCCAAATCTCTGGGCAATGGTATCGATCCTCTGGAGATCATCAGCCAGTACGGTGCCGATGCACTGCGTCTGACCCTGATCACCGGCAACGCACCGGGCAACGATATGCGTTTCTACTATGAGAGAGTAGAGAACAGCCGTAACTTCGCCAACAAGGTATGGAATGCTTCCCGTTTCATCATGATGAACATGGAGCAGGCGCTGGAGAAGACCGGAAAAGATATCACCACCCCTGCGGCAGCAGATTTACAGCCCGTAGATAAGTGGATCCTGTCCAAGTTAAATACTCTGGTAAAAGATGTGACCGACAACATGGATCACTTCGAGCTGGGTATCGCCGTACAGAAGGTATATGACTTTATCTGGGATGAGTTCTGTGACTGGTACATCGAGATGGTAAAACCCCGTCTGTACAGCACCGACGATGCAGTCAGCCAGAATGCGGCACTGTGGACGCTGAAGACTGTCCTGATCGACGCCCTGAAGCTGTTACATCCTTACATGCCGTTCATCACTGAGGAGATCTTCTGCACCATTCAGAATGAAGAAGAGTCCATCATGATCAGCAAGTGGCCGGAGTACAGCGAGGATCGTGCATTCCCCGCAGAGGAGAAGGCCATAGAAACGATTAAGGAAGCCGTTCGCGGTATCCGCAACATCCGTACTGAGATGAACGTAGCACCCAGCCGTAAGGCAAGTGTGTATGTAGTCAGCGAAAATGACGAGATCCGCAGGATTTTTGAGGAAGGTAAGCTGTTCTTCGCAAGCCTTGCTTATGCGAATGAGATCATGATCCAGGCTGACAAGACCGGAATCGCAGAGGATGCGGTATCCGTAGTGATCCCCGGTGCAACCCTGTACATTCCGTTTGCAGAGCTGGTAGACATCGCACAGGAGATCGAGCGACTGAAGAAGGAGCAGAAGAGACTGGAAGGTGAGCTGTTACGTTCCAGGGGAATGCTGTCCAATGAGAGATTCCTGTCCAAGGCTCCCGAAGCGAAGATCGCAGAGGAGAAGGAAAAGCTGGCAAAATACGAGCAGATGATGGAACAGGTGACAAAACGCTTAGAACAGCTGGCATGATCTGCAACGAAACGTACAGAATAAAAAGAACGTAAAGCATAAGGAATACGATGAGATTCGGTAATGACATGATAACGTTTGAAGAAGCGGTGGCATATCTGAAGGATATGCCCCGCTTTACTGTTAAAAAAAATCCTGCGGACAGCAGGGACCTTAAATGGTTTTTAAAAAAACTCGGAAATTCGGAGAAGGATCTGCGGATCATTCATGTGGCGGGCACCAATGGAAAAGGCTCCGTCTGTGCCTACATGAGTTCGATCCTGCGGGAAGCAGGCTATCGCACGGCTGTATTCACTTCACCTCATCTGGTGGATATGCGGGAGCGTTTTGCCGTGAACGGTGAAATGATCTCAGAGGAAGCTTTTTTACAGGGGTTTCTTGCGGTATGGGACGCTTTGCAGGAGACCAATTCTGCGAATACCGGGGACGGGCAGCGAGGGGAAGAAGCGCCACAGGAATTCGTTCTCAACTTTTATGAATACCTATTCTGCATGGCATTACTCTGTTTTGCAGAAGAAAAGCCGGATTATTGCATCATTGAGACCGGACTTGGGGGAAGACTGGATGCCACGAATTATGTGGACAATAAGCTCCTGACCGTCATTACGCGGATCAGTCTGGATCATGTACAGTATCTGGGAGACACCACAGCGAAGATCGCTGCGGAAAAGGCAGGGATCCTGCGCCCCGGTGTTCCGGTGGTGTATCTGGACGGGGATGCGGATGCCAGTGCGGTAATTTGCCGCAAAGCGTCAGAACTTGGTGCGATACAGATACCGGTGTCGAAAAAGGACTATACTTTCCTTGGATTTCGGAAGAAATACATTGATTTTTCCTTGCGCTCTGAGTATTATAATTATATTAGTCTTACTTTGCATACCATTGCACGCTACCAGATGGAAAATGCGGCATTGGCAGTACGGGCCGTGGAAGTGCTGTTTCGCAGTACGGACATGCCTGACGGCAGAATGTGTGCCGCAGCCGGGTGTCCCACTGTGGAAGAGATCCGACAGGGAATCCTTGGCTGCTTCTGGCAGGGACGCATGGAAGAAGTACTTCCGGAGGTGTACGTGGATGGTGCGCATAATGACGACGGCATCCGGGCTTTTCTGGATACCGTGGCAGAGGACGGCTGCACGGAGGGCAGGAGACTGTTATTTGGTGTGGCGGCGGATAAGGATTGCAGGCATATGATACAGAGGGTGATCATGTCGGGATTATTCGACCGGATCGCTTTTACGCATATGCGGACGGCGAGGTCGCTTTCGCTGGAAGAACTGAAAGGTTTACTGGCAGCTTATCCGGAAGACCGGTTTACTATGTATACGGAAGCGGATACGGCACTGCGGACGGAAGTCTCGGGCAGACAGCCAGGAGAACGGCTCTATATCGCGGGAAGCTTGTATCTTGTCGGGGAAATAAAGGAGTCTTTGGACCATGATCAATTTTGAAGAAGAACTGAAGAAATTTCATCCCAGCCTGGAAGTGGAAGATGCTGAGGAAGCTATCTACAATCAGGATCTGACCGATGCGGCGGATCTTTTGGTGAAGATGATGAAAGAAGCAGAAGAAAAAGAAGAGAAATAAGGAGGGAAAGCATGTTTTGTTATAACTGCGGCTGCCATCTGTCGGAGCATGATTTCTGTACATCCTGTGGAGCAGATGTATCCCTCTATAAAAAGATCATGTGCATGTCCAACCGTTTCTACAATGACGGTCTGGAGAAAGCAGGAGTACGGGATCTCACAGGTGCGATCAACAGCTTACGGCAGAGCCTGAAATTTAATAAGAACAATATCGAAGCCAGAAATCTGCTGGGACTGGTGTATTTTGAGACCGGAGAGGTCGTTGCGGCACTGAGCGAATGGGTCATCAGCAAAAATATGCGGCCTGAGAAAAATATCGCGGACGATTACATCAATATGCTGCAGTCCAATGCGGCCCGCCTGGATGCCATTAACCAGACCATCAAGAAATACAATCAGGCACTGGTCTATTGTAATCAGGACAGCAAGGATCTGGCTATCATCCAGCTGAAAAAGGTACTGTCCCTGAACCCGAAGTTCATCCGGGCACATCAGCTGTTAGCCCTGCTTTATATGGACAGTGAACAGTGGGACAGAGCGGAGAGAGAACTGCGTAAGTGCATGGACATCGACCGCAACAATACGCTGACCCTGCGGTATCTGAAGGAAGTTGAGATGCAGCTGACTCCGGACGAGAATAGCAAGCAGACCGGCCGGCGGAAGAAGGATGATGCGGTTCGCTACCAGAGTGACAATGAGATCATCATTCAGCCTTTGAATGTGAAGGAGCAGAAGAGTGCAGGTCTCTCTTCCCTGATCAATATTGCCATCGGTCTGATCATTGGTCTGGCCGTGATGTATTTTCTGGTGGTTCCGGCAGCGGTATCCAATGCCAACAATGAGGCCCAGAAGACCATCACCGACATCGGCAATCAGTTAGACACCAAGACCTCCCGGATCCAGGAACTGGAGACCCAGATGCAGGCACTGCAGACAGAGAATGATACGCTGAATCAGGAACTGCAGGGGTATGTGGGAACCGACGGTACGCTACAGACCATCGACAGCCTGTTAGCGGCAGCCACCACATATCTGGAGACGCAGGATATTACCCAGACGGCGGCTAACCTGGAAAGCATTTCGGCATCTGTGGATGTGGACAGTACTTCCGAAGCATTCCAGAAGCTGTACAAGACGTTGCTTGGCCTGATCGGGCCGCAGCTGTCCGCACAGTATTATGAGACAGGCTACAATGCTTACCGCAGCGAGGATTACGCGACGGCTATCGAGAACCTGTCCAAGGCAGTCATTTACGATGAGACCAACAAGGATGCCTGGCTGAGCCTGGGCAACTCTTACCGTAAGAGTGACGATGCCCAGAATGCCATCACCACCTATGACAAGATCATAGAGCTGTTCCCGGATACGGAGACGGCCAGAAGTGCCCAGAGATATCGTTCCCAGCTGGCAGAGAATACGGCACAGTAGGGAAGAACAACATACCATCAGACAATGACACACAACACACGAAAGAGAACTTGCGTAAAGTAAAGCGCGGGTTCTCTTTTCTTTTGAGTAAAAATGCTGGAAAACAGCGGAATGTGAGGAAATATGGAAGACTTTCAGATCATTGATAACTGCCTGATGGTGCGCATGCCGGAGGAAGTGGACCACCACAGAGCCTCCTATATCTGCGAAGGGGCGGACAGGCTCTTGGTCAGGGAAAACGTGGAAAATGTAGTGTTTGATTTTGAGGATACCCGGTTCATGGATTCTTCCGGGATCGGGATCATCATGGGGCGGTACCGCAAGATTTCCTGCTTCGGCGGACATGTCTATGCGATCCATGCAGACCGGCAGATCCAGCGGATCTTCCGTATGTCCGGGCTTCACAAGATCGTCGAGATCCTGCCGGGTTAAACGTTGGAAGGAAGATTCTGTCGAAAATGAAAGAAATCATTCAAAAAATTATGAAAAACAGTGCAATAATAGGCGCAGAAATGAGGAGAACATGGTAGCAGAGAGGGAAAACATTCAGGTGACGGAAGAAAAAGAACTTTTGCAGCAGAGAACGCAGGGCAGCTGGAATGAGATGGAGATCGTATTTGACGCGGTCTCCTGTAATGAAAGCTTTGCCAGAGTGGCGGTGGCGGCTTTCATTACCCATCTGAATCCCACACTGGAAGAACTGGCGGATATCAAGACCGCAGTATCGGAGGCAGTAACCAATGCCATTATCCATGGATACGAGAATCTGTCCGGTTATACGAAGCATGGGGAGATGCGCCCGGCGTACAGCATTATCCATCCGGGAAAGGTAAGACTGCACTGCATTCTTGAGAACGATACGCTTTCCATCGAGGTATCGGATCAGGGAAAAGGCATCGAGGATGTGGCCAGAGCCATGGAACCGTTATTTACCACGAAGCCGGAACTGGAACGGTCCGGCATGGGATTTGCCTTTATGGAAGCCTTCATGGATGAGCTGGAAGTGGAGAGCATCCCGGGCAAGGGCACAAGAGTACATATGTGGAAGAAAATGCGCTGCGGAGATTGGATCGGAAAAGAGGACTGAGGCATGGAAGAAGTATCAGTACTCATCGGAAAGTCACAAAGCGGAGATAAAGAAGCGAGAGAAGTACTGATCGAGAAAAATCTGGGACTGGTGCATCACATTGTGAAAAGATTTCTGGGCAGAGGTTATGACCCGGAGGATCTGTTCCAGATCGGCGTGATCGGCCTGATGAAAGCCATCGATAAATTTGACCTGAAGCTGGAGGTACGGTTTTCCACCTATGCCGTCCCCATGATCACCGGGGAGATCAAACGGTTTCTGCGGGATGACGGTCTGTTAAAGGTATCCCGTACCATCAAGGAGGATGGGCTGAAGGTCAGACTGGCAAGACAGCGTTTACAGAGCAGACTGCACAGGGAGCCCACCTTACAAGAATTGTCCGAGGAGGCACAGCTGGACAGAGAAGATGTGATTCTGGCCATGGAGGCCGGAGCGGAGGTGGAATCCCTCTATAGCAGCAGCGGGAAGGAGGACGGCAGCGAGCTGTGTCTGGCGGACCGGGTGGTGGCCGCGGCCCACGGCTGTGTGGGAGCCAGCATGGGAAGCAGCGGTGCGGTGGAAAATGATGTGGAGAAGGACAGGCTGCTGGACCAGATGCTGCTGGAACAGCTGCTGGGGGAGCTTCCGGAGAGAGACAGGGAGTTGATCCGCATGCGTTATTTTCAAAATAAGACCCAGACGGAGATCGCCGGGATCCTGGGGATCAGTCAGGTGCAGGTCAGCCGTCTGGAGAAAAAGATCCTGCGGGAAATGCGGGAGATGGCCGGATAAGGGCCAATTCATTAATAATTCATAAAACAAATTTTTTCCTCTTCCTTTCCGTCGGAAATTCGATTATATTATATGAAGGAACTATTCAGCCCGCATTCGCAAAACCGCTCTTTCAGAGCTTGCTTTTTGCTTATGTGGTTATTTCGCCGTATAAATTATGTCAAATGTTCTTACGAATGCAAGCATTCGACGTACATATTGCCATAACTTGCACGGCTCTGAATAGTTATATATAATCTTATAGACCGCAATGCTGCATAGTTATAGAGAGACAGCATGAAAAAGGAGAGCAGGGGTACTTATGAAAAAACAAAATGAAAACGGACGGATCCCCGAGGATCGTCTGAGCAGAGCAAATAAGCGTAAGAAAAACAACACCATAGCATCCATTCTGGTCATGACCGGATGCCTGCTGGTGTTAGTACTGGTAACGTATGTTGCGGGAATCCTGTATTCCTGGATCGACAGCAAGTTCCAGAATAATGCCAACGATCTGGCGGCAGCAGCGGAAGCCGGAAGCCAGACGGAAGAGAGCACACAGGAAGTGGTGAAGACCTATACGCAGGAGGAAGTGGATGCCCTGATCGCTGAAGCAAAGCAGCAGGCTGAGGACGAGGAAGAGAACAAGATCCTCTCCGGGATCCGTGATGGTCTGACCTCCGGCACTACCATGGTAGAGACCCTGCGTCCTTACTATCCCAATGAACTGGTCGTTGTGAGCAACGGAACCTTTAATTTCGTACCCATTCGTGATGATTTGCAGAAAAATGATTATGTATTGGAGAACCTGAACATTCTCGAGGACGGAGAAGTGCAGTATATGCAGGACGGTCAGGTAGTATCCCACAAGGGAATCGACGTCTCCAAGCATCAGGGCAATATCGACTGGACCAAGGTAGCCGCAGACGGTGTGGAATTCGCATTCATCCGTGTAGGCCTCAGAGGCTACGGCACTGAGGGTAAGCTGGTGGAGGACGAATACTTTGAGCAGAATGTCAAGGGAGCATTACAGGCAGGAATCAAAGTAGGTGTCTACTTCTACTCTCAGGCCATCACAGACGAGGAACTGTTGGAAGAAGCCAATCTGGTACTGGAAAAGGTAAAACCTTATAACATCGAACTGCCCATCGTCTTCGACGTGGAAAAAGTCAGCGGCGGCAAGGGCCGTGCCAACGAACTGAGCGTGGAAGAGAGAACCCGCCTGACCGCCCTGTTCTGCCAGACCATCCAGGATGCCGGCTACAAGCCCATGATCTATCACAACATGGAGATGGGAACACTGATGTTGGATCTGGGACAGCTGGAACAGTACGATAAGTGGTTCGCTTATTATAATGATGATCTGTATTATCCGTATGCCTATAAGGTATGGCAGTACAGCGAAAAAGGTGCTGTGGACGGTATTAATGAGGAAGTGGATCTGAATATCTGGTTCGGGGACTTCTAAAGGGTGATTACGATGAAAGAGAAGATCTAGATGAAAGACTGTAGAAGGACATTACTGGACGAATTTGTGAAGCTGTCGAAGGATTGGGACAACAATAATATGTTATATAATTCTCTTATGTTTTCTAAATTATATCCTGGAGATGTTGAAAATAGCGTAGCAGATGCTTCACTGATGCCGAAGCAGAGTGATAAAAAGATGAGAAATGATATCATGACAAGCTGGTGGACTCCGACTAAAATCTTTTTATTGGGAAATAAGAAGGAGTTAATGCAAAAATCAAGGAAAGAATTGGAGGAAGTCTTATTGGAACTGATTCCTATGGGGAAGGATGAAGAGCAACTCCGAGGAAGCTTATCAAAAATTCGGCATGAAAAAACAGGGGAAAAAATAGAAAAAGACGTTATAGATGCATTTATGGGGTTCCTTGGATCAGTTTATGCCGTGGGCAATATGACAAGTGCAGCAGTGACATCCAGGGGTGGTGCCTTGGATAATTGGGATGCAAAACTGAAAAACATACATGAGAATGACATAAAAGAAGAAGCCAAGTGGGTTGATTATGTAAAGACCAATAAATTTGAGTGTTATTTTGTGGATAAGGACCCGCATAAAGAAATAATACCATTTTGGAGTTATGGTCCCAGTAAATTAGCAAACGCAACGGATAAGGATTGGAAGGAATATTTCGAAAACGCAAAAAAAATGATTGAAGAAAGAGACAAATTGAAAGCCTGAATAGATATTCATTCACTTGCGAATATAGCTCCTATAATACAAATAATGATACTTTTTAAAAGTAAGACTTTAAACGAGACGGTTGCGGCCGTCTCGTTTTATGTAGCCAGAAATTTTTTATAACCTTATCCATATCCCCATATCCAAAAATCATTTTATTTTCTAAATATACTACCACTTATTTACAAAAACATTGATTTTACAGTACTTTGCAGGAACTGTTATCTCAACTCTATAGAATCTAGAGATAAGTCGAAAAGACATGGGCTTTTCCTATTCTTTGCTGCCGCAGCTTCAAAAATATGTGATCCCGGTGACACTCAGAGAAGGTACGGGAAACAGACGGCTGGCAGTGAAGTATTTGAAGGAACTGATTAACGGCTCTGAATATACATAATATGCAGAGCAGGCGTGTCTTCGCGGATTATGAAACGGCTCGCAGACATGGTAGTAAAAAGTGTGAGGAAGAGCATATTGCGATTCCCCGGTTTTCACCACATAATATATTACAGCCAGAACTTCCCGGCAGGGAGGAATGCATAGGAATAAGCAGCGGGAACAGCATGCATAAAGCCGGTGGAGAATGTCTGACATGGGATTCTTGCGAGATTCCTGCGGAGGAAGAGGAGCGGGTGGATTCCCAGAGAAAGGATCGCTTTGAATATCAGTTTTTCCGAATCCCCTGTATCTGGAGGCAGATTTTCCGGAGATGGAAGAGGTGCAGGATGAGAAGCAGAGAGCACAGCGGGTTCGCGGGTGAGGCAGAAACTATATGGGACAAAGTATATTAAGGAGTCTGAATGAGCAGAAGCTATAAGCATACGCCGGTATATGAGGCGAAGGGGAACAGAAGCAAGGAGCGATCCCGCTTCCAGAAAGCTCGACAGATATCAGAAGTGCTACCGAAGGAAATGAGAAAAGGAGGAAGGATATGCATTATGTTATCGGCGACATACATAACGACCTGAAGAAACTGAAACAGATCCTAAAGCAGATCAATATCACCAGGGATGATGAACTGATCGTCCTTGGTGATGTGTTTGACCGGGGTGGAGAAACTGCGGACCCCTTCGGGGTATATTGTGCCCTTGCCGGCTTGCAGGGAAGGTGCTCCTGGATACGAGGCAACCACGATGACTGGCTGGCAAATTACACTTATGAGTATTTTAATACTCCGGAGAAAAAACGGCACAAATTAGCTCCCTACGGTTACAATAGTTTTGAACTGCTGCGACAGCGTATTACCGAAGTAGACATGCGGAACATTGCTGATCTGATCAAGGGACTGCCGCTACAGAAGGAACTGGAGCTGGAGGGAAAGAAATATCTGTTTGCCCATGCCATGACTTCTCATCCGGATGTCCGGGAGGAGGACCGATATTACATGCGGGGGACGATGGATATTGACTGCTTTTTCTTTGAAGGTATCGATGGATATATCTCCATGTGCGGTCATACACCCACGGACAGCATTGTGTGGAAGAAGGACAGAAGATATCTGGACGAGCCGGGCAATTCCATCTGGTGCAACGACAGACATAACGTATATCTCTTAGATTGCGGATGTGGCTTTGCCGGTGGAAGACTTGCCTGTCTCTGTCTGGAGACAAAAGAGCGATTTTACGCCTGAAAACGGGAGGAGGATATTTATGTACAGGAATTATTTCTACATCGACCGGGTGGAGATCGTATTGTATCAGAAACCCCGAGATATTGTCCGGAGTACGGAAGGAAAGCTTTTGTTTCGGGACTTGAAACCTTATTTACAGATATTCGGATATTTTTCTGTAGTGGACAGAGACAACTGGTCCGGTGAAATGTATAAGTACAGAGATAACATACCGGAGAAATACGATGACAGGCCCGTATATGGAATCGGTATGGAGGATAATCCCGATGCGGATACATTGCCGCCAAAGCGGCTGGTGATCGTGCTTTCAGAGAATGAAAAGGAAGAATCATGAAAAAGTTTATCTCTTTTCAGATACATGAGGATTACGGAAAGATCTTCTGGATCAGAGATGATCTGTATCGGGAAAACTACCATAATGTGATTGAACCGTTGATCTATTATCCGGGAAATCGGAGATTTCTGAGTTCTCCGATCTGCGGATGCGACGAGAATCGGATTTAGAATCCTTCCTTCTTACGAACTAATCTTAACTCTCTTCTCTTAATGGCATTATCCCACTCCATGCGTTCCCCGTCGTTCTCTAAGATGAGGCCGGGAACCGGGGTGGGTTTTCCATTGTCTCCCATAGCGACCATGACAAAATAAGCCCGGTTGATAGGGTGTCTGGTGCCGTCCTGCTCCTCGCGGTAGGTATCCACGCGTACTTCCATAGAGGTATGTCCTACATGGGTGACCTTGCCAATCAGTACGATAATGTCATTCAGATAGGCACCGGATTTGAAATACAGGTTATCGATGGCTACGGTGGTGGCATCTCTGCCGCAATGTCTTCTGGCGGTGGCACCGGCTACTTCGTCGATCCATTCCAAAAGTCTTCCGCCGAACAGTCTGCCGAAGCCGTTGATATCCGGATGAATGACTACGTGCAGCTGATGGGTCTCGGAATCGGAGACTTTTTTTGCGGGAAGTGTACTCGTCTTTTTTTCTGTATTTTCAGTCGTATCTGCTGTATTCATAGTTGTAAAACCTCACATATATTTTGAAATCTAAAATTCTTCACTCAAAACGACGCAAACAGTAAGTGGGGCAGCGTCTGCACATATATAAAGATAGTATAGCACATTTTGGAAAAAAATGCCATCCGTATATGATTTTCGGTTTTGGGATATTCTATTGTGTGCAGAAAAAGATCATTTGCAGATCCTTTGATAACTGCCGGGAGCAGAACTTTGCGAAAGGGGAACGGAGATGCTGATCAGACAATTATTGCTCATAGTAACCGGGGCCAGTTACGGCCTGCTGTCGGCAGCCGGAGTGTTTACAGTGCTGGTGGCGGTGGGGCTGATCCCCCGGTTCGCAGGCAAGACCCATACCGCACGTTATGTACTTCTCTATGAGGAAATGGTCATTTTCGGGACGCTGGCGGGATGTTTTGTTACGATTTTCCCAGAGTACAGTCAGTGGGGAAATTATCTGCGGGAACACTTCCCGGAACAGATGAGGCTGTGGACGGCAGCGGGCATTGGAGCACAGGCGGTTTTCGGGCTGTTTGCCGGAATGTTCATCGGCTGTCTGGCGCTGGCCATTGCTGAGATGCTGGACAGTATTCCTATTTTTGCCAGAAGAATCTCTTTCCGCCACGGGCTGGGCGGGGCCATTCTGGGGATGGCAGCGGGAAAGATCTGCGGGTCACTGTTTTATTTTGCCACAGAACTGCATCGGACCGTGCAATAAGCAGGGGAATTCTTCCGGAGGAGCAAGCACACAAATAATATGGACAATCTGGGAAAATATGTCTATGCAGAGCAGAAACGGCAGGAAGGGACAGGGTATATGAAGCAGCAGACGGTTTATCTGAAATGTGACAGAAGTGCGGAGGTGCAGGCACAGGATGTTTTCCTGAAAGATGTGGCAGAGATTCGCTGTCAGGATCCGGTATTGCAGGCAAAACTAAAAGCCATCAAAATTTATCATTTTCCCAAGGACGGCGAAAAACGATGTGTGATCAGTTGTCTGAAACTGGTAAGTCTTATGGAAGAAATCTGTCCGGAGATCGATGTGCAGGTGGTTGGAGAGACAGATGTGCTGGTGGAATGGATCTGTGTGAACAGACACAAAGGCTGGCAGCAGTGGATCAAGGCTGCTTTTGTGTGCCTGATCAGCTTTTTCGGTACAGCCTATACGATCATGGCTTACCATAATGATGTGGGGATCAATGAGGTTTTCACGGAAGTGTACCGGATGGCCATGGGTGCTGAACCCGGAGGCTTGAATACGTTGGAAGTATTCTATTCTCTTGGGCTGGCAGCTGGCATTATCGTTTTCTTCAATCATGTCGGTGGCAGGCGCCTGACCAAGGATCCTACCCCCGTCGAAGTCTCCATCAAAAACTACGAGACCGACGTGGATAAGACCCTGATCGAACAAGCAGGAAGAGAAGGAAAAGAGCTGGAAAGCTGACCTTCCCTTATTTTAGCGGAATCATTTCGGAATAAGAGGTATTCCCCTGGGAATCCTTCATGAAGAAGATGCATACGTAATTTTCCGGGTGATCCAGCGGCTGTACCACGGTATGATAATCACCGGTCAGATCCACATCGAAGCCCATCATCCAGCCGGATTTTTCCCAGTCGAAGAAGTTCAACAGATTACCGTTATCATCCCGGGTCACGTAGCTGCATCTTGCCACTAAGGACATAGTCTCATAGTCATCCAGATGGATCAACTGCTTGCTGGCACTCTGCAATTCCGCATCGTCATGATCCAGAGGAATCGCACTACGGATGATACCATCGGGATATTCGTCGCTGACGACGATCTGTACTTTCGCCGTCTGGGATTCCCAGTTGTCAGTATAATTCATCAGCACCGCATGTGCCAGATAACGATTCTCTGTGTCGCTGATATCGGTCTCTGTCAGGATCATGGGAATATCGGAGAGACCGTCCTGATCCTGCATGTAGACAGCATTATTTTTGTAAGCAGCATGTAAGAAACCATTTTCATCCAGAGTCACACGGGTACTTCCCTGAATGAAGAGATACATATCATCGGCACGTTCGTCTTCCTCCGCGGTAATATAGCCTTCGTCCCTGGCTTTGCAGAGGATGTAGTAGCCGCCGGAGGCAAAGTTCGCCTGCTGTTCGGGGGTCAGCTGCACGGTAATGTCGGATTCATCGTAAGCACCGTCGTTCTGGGTGGTGACGGAAGTCTCCGCATTGGAGATCTCTCGATCTGCCAGCAGGGTGTCACCGTTTTCAATGGCGTAAAAATCTTCCAGAAAACGGGTGTAATTGGGAGCAAAGTCCAGATAATATAACATTTCAATGCAGGCATCCCGGTAATCCGTATCCGTCTGGTAAGGATAGCAGATAGAGATTCCTCCGGCATTGTCCATGTTGGTGTCGGAATAGACGATACAGTTTTCTACGGCCTCTGTGGCAGCCTGTGCGGCTTCAGAATCATTCCCCACCAGTTCTAACAGATGCAGGACATCCACCATGCCGTAATTCATATCGGAGGAGTAAGTACCGAAGTCTCTCACCCGTGCACGGTTACGCACCAGTCTGGGGTAATTCTGCACATCCAGAGAAGTGTCCAGTTCCGCAAAATAATCGTTCAGAGCTTCTTCGGCTTCAGCATAGGCGCTCAGATCGACGCAGGAGAGCGTCAGGTCGGAATACAGATTCGGATAGATGTCGAAGACGTATTCCCCGTAATCCATGTAGGAATCCACGATATATTCCCCCATGACATCGCCTGGGATCACCTCATCGGACAGCTCTGACAGGAAATCGTAATTCCAGCCCCAACCGGGTTCGGTCTCCTGGGAGGCAATCATATAGTTGGCGTAGGGAGCCAGCACGGAAGCCACTTCCAGGGAACTCATCAGGCAGGCATCAAAGCCGATCCATTCCAGTTTTGTCATGTGTGCACCCACGGAATCTTCCAGCGCCTCGGACAGTTCATCCAGCGTCAGAAGGTCACGGAAATTCTCATCTACGCCGTAGCCCAGCACTGGTCCGCCGCCGTGATCCCAGAGGATCAGGCTGTAGGAATCTGCCGGGAAGAAATCAAAACCGTAATTTAAAAAGCTGCTCAAAGTCAGGGGATCCCCCATGTTTTCCGCCGGATAGGTATCCACGGGGACGAAACCGGTGTCGGTCAACAGCAGGACGGTGCATTCGTCACTGGACAGGCCGCGGTCCTGCCATTCGGATGCACCACCGGCATAGACCAGAATATTATTGTGCGCTGTGTCCACTCCGGCCGTTTCCATCTCGTCCAGATCCAGACTGGCATTACCGTAATCGGATTCCAGATCTGAGCCTACCAGATAGACCATGATGGTCTGGACCTCACCGATAGCATCCAGCGAGTCGTAATCCATCTGGGGAATAGGGGTGGAAGACGGCTGTGATTCGGTATGGTAAGTACCATGACCGTGAGGCGAGGATGCCTGCGAATTGTTTTGTCCGGCATACTCCAGGATCTGTGCAAATACGCCCATAGGCGTGGTACGGATGCGGCACCCGGTCAGAACCACGGGGACCAGCAGCAGACCCCAAAGGGCCCGTAACTTTTTCCTTGTTCTTTTTTTCATAATAATCTCCCTCATGAAATAAAATTTATACTCATCGCCCATTATCGCATGAAAAAAAGAGAGCGTCAAACAGTGTAATTGCTTACAATCTGAAAAAATACCAAAGAAAAAACAAAATTCTGGTTCTTTCTTTTTTTCGGAAAAAGATGGGGAGCCGGAATCCGGTGGACAGTCAGAACCACAGGAAAGAAGAAAAGACTTTTTTACAGGAAAACGGTGTGGACCTCATGATCCGGGTACATGACACCGGAATCGGTATGGCCATCACGGATCAGCTGGTACAGCTCATGGGCGGAGAAATCGTCGTAGAGAGTCTGAAAGATAAGGGCTCGGATTTCACCGTGTTTTTTCAGCTGCCTCTGGCAGAGGAAGGCAGTATCGAAGAGAAAACGACAACAGAGAATCGGGAACAGAATGCGGATAACGCGTTCCGCGGCCGCAGGATCCTGCGACCGCGGAGGTCTATTTCGACGGTATTGGATGGCTTCCGGTGGATGTGACACCGGGGTATTATTATGACGCGGTGAAATTGCAGCAGATGGTGGCGACACCGGATATGGTGCACAAGACACTGGCAGAAGATCATAATCTTATGGATGCGGAACAGATCACGGATACCGGAAATGATATGGATACCGTCGTGGCAGAGGTCGCGGAGCTGTTGAGAAGTCTGTTTTTATGGAAGAAAACTGTGTTAAAAGAAAATTTGTAAATAGAAGCATACATAAAAAGAGTGAAAACGGACATTCTGTTATCAGAGAGAGCAGTCACAGAGTCTGCCTGCCGTGCAAGCGGCCGGGCGGCGGAAAGGCATGGTACATCTATGAAACAGGAAGACACAAAACAGGGCAATCAGCAGAAGATGCAGAAAGAGACCCCGCATATGTCCGGGAATCCGGCACAACCGGATGTACAGCAGAAGCAGGAATACGAACAGTATGTCAAATCGGTGACCCCCACCCACAATCTTTGGGCACAGATGGGAAAAGCGTTTCTGACCGGTGGGATCATCTGCTGTATCGGGCAGGGAATCCTGAACTATACCGGCAATGTGCTGGGAATGGATCCCCAGACGGCAGGCAGCTGGTGTTCCCTGATCCTGGTGTTTGCATCGGTGGTACTCACGGCACTGCATATTTATCCCAAGATCGTCAAATGGGGAGGTGCAGGAGCCTTAGTACCCATCACCGGCTTTGCCAATTCCGTGACAGCCCCGGCGGTGGAATACCAGAAAGAAGGACAGGTATTCGGTATCGGCTGCAAGATATTCACCATTGCAGGACCTGTGATCCTGTACGGAATTTTCGCCAGCTGGGCATTGGGACTGATCTGCTGGGTGCTGCAGATGTTCGGGATCCAATTGTAAGTTGAACTGAAATAGAAAACAGTGTAAAATGACTTTGTCCGGACGCAGTTTCGGGCAAAGTTTTTTTATGAAATGTTAAAGGAGAGATTACCATGCAGATAGGAAAAGAGATGGCGATCCCGTCCATCCTGAAGATCGGAAACGGGGCATTAGGTAAGATCGGTGGTTATTTAAAAACGGAAGGTCTGGATCAGGTAGTGTTATTTTTCGGTAACGGACTGATCGATATGTTCGGAGAGCTGGTCATGAATTCACTGAAGGAAGCGGACGTGAATGTTCTGGAATACAATGAATTGGATACGGTGGATATTGACGATATCATTACGCTGGCTTTCGCCATTCCCAACAAGGCAAAGGCGGTGATCTCTATCGGTGGAGGCAAGGTCATCGATGCCGGAAAATATGCGGCATTTCTGCGGAACCTTCCTTTTATCAGTGTGCCGACTTCCAGTTCAAGCGACGGCTTTTCCAGTGCCAGCGCATCTCTTCTGGTGCAGGGGAAGCGTACTTCTGTCCCTGCCAGACTGGCTTATGGCATTATCGTGGATACCCAGGTGATCCGTACCGCTCCGGAGAAGTTCATTTACTCCGGCATCGGAGATATGATTTCCAAGATCACGGCACTCTATGACTGGATTTTCGAAGAAAAGGCCGGCTGCGGTGAGGTGAATGATTTTGCTGTGATGATCGCAAAGAAAGCGGTGAACAGCTTCGTTCGTACCCCTTATGAGAGCATCAAGGACGAGCTGTTCCTAAAAGAACTGCTGGATTCTCTGGCCATGAGCGGTATTGCCAACGAGATTGCCGGCAGCAGTGCCCCTACCAGCGGAAGTGAGCACCTGATTTCCCATGCATTGGATAAGATCCTGGAAGTGCCGCAGCTTCATGGCATCCAGGTAGGTATTGCCACCTATATCATGGCAAAGGTACAGGATCACCGTTACATCCGTGTCAGCACGGTACTTAAAGATACCGGATTCTGGGATTACGTGGCAACCTTACATATGAAGAAGGCCGATTTCCTCAAAGCCATCGACATGGCTCCCACCATCAAACCCCACCGCCATACCTATCTCCACGAGGAAGAATACCGCAAAGCAGCAAAGAAACTGGTGCTGGAAGATGAAGTCCTGAACCGGGTACTGAAGGATTGACGGAGTTTATAAAGAGTTTATACTTTTTTTCTTGCAAACATAAAAGATTGCGTTATAATGTTAGATGGCTAACAAAAATGGTTAGTTATCTAACATTTTTATTTACGCGAGCAACGAGCCAAAGTCCGTGCTTGCACGAGACTTTGGCGACTGCCGCGATAACTTGAGAAACTCGCGAAGCGTGTTTCTCATAGTTTGCGCGAGTAGAGAGGAAAATCCCATGCTGGCATGAGGATTTGACGAACACCGCATTAGAGGCATAGGAGATAAGGAGGCAGGATGAACGAGGAGACAAGTGTACTGACGAACCGTCAGCTTGGATTTGAGATCAAGGCCGCCAACAACATGATCCGCCGGAAGATCGATGCGATCTTTGCTCAGATGGAAGGAAATGAAATCAACGGAATGCAGGGGCCGCTGTTGGGATATCTGTATCACAAGAGCCGGAACGGCGATGTATATCAGAAGGATGTGGAGAAGGAATTCCGAATCCGCAGATCCACGGCAACGGTAATGCTCCAAAGTCTGGAACAGAAGGGCTATATCGTCCGGGTGGCATCCACGGAGGATGCCCGACTGAAAAGGATCCTGTTGACGGAGAAAGCAATCGAGCATCACAATCTGATCGAAGAGCAGATCCGGGATTTCAACCGAGAGCTGGAGAACGGTATTACCGAAGAAGAGAAGCAGACATTCTTAACTATTTTAGATAAGATGATGCAGAATCTGGGACAGGACAGCAGGCGGACCGGACGTTGTAACGGGCCATGCCGGAACGAGTGATGCTGGCAGTCATGCATAACAGAGAGGTTACAAAACATTTATTATAGGATAGAAAAATACAAGAAAGGAAACCAGCTATGATCAAAACATTAGCAAAACAGATCAAGGAATATAAGAGTGCATCTCTTGTAACTCCTATTTTCATGATCCTGGAAGTAGCCATGGAAATGGTGATTCCGCTCCTGATGGCATCCATCATTGATGACGGCGTGCAGGCGGGAGATATGAAACATATTTTTGTCATCGGTTGTTACATGATCCTGGCAGCTATTGTCGGATTGTTCGCCGGTGTCATGGGTGGTAAATACGGTGCGAAAGCATCCACCGGTTTTGCCAGAAATTTAAGAGAGGCCATGTATGAGAACATTCAGACCTTCTCTTTCTCCAACATTGATAAGTTCTCCACGGCAGGACTGGTCACCCGTATGACCACGGATGTTACCAATATCCAGAACGCTTACCAGATGCTCTTACGTATGTGCTTCCGCGCACCGGTCAGCCTGATCTGTGCTATGCTGATGGCGTTCCTGATCAATGCAAGAGTGGCAAGCATTTATCTGGTGGCGGTAGTGTTCCTTGGAATCGTTATCATTTTTATTATGAGAGCAGTGTCCAAGTATTTCAGTGAAGTATTCAAGAAATACGATGATTTAAATGCCAGCGTACAGGAGAACGTAGCCGCACAGCGTGTGGTAAAGGCTTATGTGCGTGAGGACTATGAGATCGACAAGTTCCATAAGGCCAGCTACAACATCTACAAGATGTTCAAAAAAGCAGAATGTACCATGACTTATGTATGGCCGGTAATGCAGTTTACCGTATACGGCTGTATCCTTGGAATCAGCTGGCTTGGCGCTCACATGATCGTTGCCAGCCAGTTGACCACCGGTGAACTGATGAGCCTGCTGACCTACTGCATGAGTATCCTGATGAATCTGATGATGTTAGCCATGATCTTCGTTATGATGACCATGAGTGCAGCCAGTGCAAGGCGTATTGCAGAAGTACTGGAAGAGAAGGCAGATATCACCAATCCTGAACAGCCTGACTACGATGTGACAGACGGTAGTATCCGTTTTGATCATGTGACCTTCCGCTATAACAAACAGAGTGAGAAGCCGGTACTGGATGATTTGAACTTTGAGATCAAAGCCGGAGAGACCATCGGTATTCTGGGTGGTACCGGTAGTTCCAAGACCAGTCTGGTGAACCTCATCAGCCGTCTGTATGATGTAAATGAGGGTACGGTCTATGTCGGCGGTAAGGATGTCAGAAGCTATGATCTGGAGACTCTGCGTAACGAAGTATCCGTAGTATTACAGAAGAACGTGCTGTTCTCCGGTACCATCTTAGAGAATCTCCGTTGGGGCGATGAGAATGCTACTGAAGAGGAATGCATCCGTGCCTGTCGTCTGGCCTGCGCCGATGAATTCATTGAGAAGATGCCAGAGAAATACAATACCTATATTGAACAGGGCGGAAGTAACGTATCCGGCGGACAGAAGCAGAGACTGTGTATTGCCAGAGCACTGCTGAAAAAGCCGAAGGTACTGATCCTGGATGACTCTACCAGTGCTGTGGATACCGCTACCGATGCGAAGATCCGTAAGGCATTTGCCACGGAGATCCCCGGTACGACGAAAATCATCATTGCACAGCGTATCTCCAGTATTCAGGATGCAGATCGTATCATCGTTATGGATAACGGTAAGATCGATGCATTTGCACCTCACGAAGAACTGCTTCGTACTAATGAGATCTATAAGGAAGTATATGAAGCCCAGACCCAGACGGGTGGCGGCGACTTTGATGAGAATGGAGGTGAGTCATAATGCCAGGACCTATGGGCGGCGGAATGCGTGGACCCGGCAGAAGAATGCAGGGCGGTACACGTATTGAGAATCCGGGAAAAGTATTTAAACGACTGATGGCGTATATCTTTAAAAACTATGCCATTCACTTCATTTTTGTGTTGATCTGTATCGTACTGAGCGTTGTGGCAAGCATTCAGGGTACTCTGTTCATGCAGAGGCTGATCGATGACTACATCATGCCCATGATCGGACAGGAGACTCCGGACTTCAGCAATCTGTTCCGGGAAATTGTCCGTGTGGCTGGTTTTTATCTGGTCGGTGTGGCGGCTACGTATGCTTACAACCGTATCATGGTCACGATAACGCAGGGAACATTGAAGAGTCTCCGTGATGATCTGTTTGAACACATGGAGAAGCTGCCGATCAAGTATTTTGATACCCATTCCCACGGGGATATCATGTCCATCTACACCAATGATATTGATACTTTGCGTCAGATGATCAGCCAGAGTATCCCGCAGGTATTTTCCAGCTTCATCACCGTAGTCGGTACCCTGGGAAGTATGCTGGTATTAAGTGTGCCTCTGACAGCAGTCAGTCTGATCATGGTGGCACTGATGATGTTCGTCACTGGTAAGGTAGCGGGCTTAAGCGGAAAATATTTCGTAAAGCAGCAGAAGAATATCGGTAAAGTCAACGGTTACATTGAGGAAATGGTGGAAGGCCAGAAGGTAGTCAAGGTATTCTGCCATGAAGATAAGAGTCTGGAGGAGTTCAAGGCTTTGAATGATGAACTGTGCGACAGCGCATACAATGCGAATAAGTTCGCAAACCTGATGGGACCCATCAATGCCCAACTGGGTAACTTAAGCTATGTGGTATGTGCTATCGTCGGCGGTGCTATGGCACTGGGCGGTTTTGCAGGACTGACCTTAGGTAAGCTTGCCAGCTTCTTAACTTTTAACAAGAGCTTCAACATGCCTATCAGCCAGGTCAGCCAGCAGCTGAACAGTATCGTTATGGCACAGGCTGGTGCCAAGAGAGTCTTCGATCTGCTGGATGAGCCGGTAGAGACCGACGAGGGATATGTGACCATCGTCCGTGCCAAGAAGGTAAACGGCAAGATCGTGGAGTGTACCGAGAGAACCGGTATGTGGGCATGGAAGCATGTGCATCAGGCGGATGGCTCTGTAGATTATATTGAATTACAGGGTGAAGTAGTATTCGATGATGTGGACTTCGGCTACAATGATGACAAGATCGTGCTGCATAACATCGAGATGTATGCAAAGCCCGGTCAGAAGATTGCATTTGTAGGCTCCACCGGTGCCGGCAAGACCACGATCACGAACCTGATCAACCGTTTTTATGATATTCAGGATGGTAAGATCCGTTACGACGGCATCAATATCAACAAGATCAAAAAAGCGGATCTGCGGAAGTCTCTGGGTATCGTATTGCAGGATACCCATTTGTTCACCGCTACCGTTATGGACAATATTCGTTTCGGTAAGCTGGATGCTACAGACGAGGAAGTCATTGCCGCAGCAAAACTGGCTAACGCGGATACCTTTATCCGTCAGCTCCCGGATGGTTACAACACAGTCCTCACCGGTGACGGTGCGAACTTAAGCCAGGGTCAGAGACAACTGCTTTCTATTGCCAGAGCAGCCGTAGCGGATCCTCCGGTACTGATCCTTGATGAGGCTACCAGCTCTATCGATACCCGTACCGAGAAAATTGTACAGGACGGCATGGATAAGTTGATGAAAGGAAGAACCACTTTCGTCATCGCCCACAGACTTTCTACTGTCAAGAACAGTGACTGCATCATGGTTCTGGAACAGGGCCGCATCATCGAGCGCGGCAACCACGATGAACTCATCGCCCAGAAGGGCAGATATTACCAGTTGTATACCGGTAATGCCATCGCAGAAGGCTAAGTGAATAGATATACTATAAAAAACAGTGCCAGGATCGGCACTGTTTTTTATATGAAGTATTTTATAAAGAGGACTTAACCCGAGATCAACACCCAGGTATCCCGCCAGCGTAAGTATTTTACTACAAAATCCACATCCACCGGCTGACCCGAAAGTACCGGATAGAACAGCAGGAACAGACCGAAGGCCAGCACGGCATAGGCACAGCAGATGACTGCAAAAGTGCGGTTGGATACCCGCTTTTTCAGCTGCATCAGGCTGTACACGATCATCAGTACCACAAACGGTGTGCTGGGGAAATAGTGGTAGATGAAGGTGATTCTGGTGACGAAGAACCAGGGCAGATATTGCGCCAGGTAGCCAACCACCAGAAATGCGGCAGCATGATATTCTCTGTGGGACAGGGGAGTTGTCGCAGAGGAAGCGTCAGCTTTGCCTGTCAGGGCACGCAGGAAACTGCTGTGGGTGACAAGCAGATACAGCACATACAAAAATGCCGGAATGCCGCCCCACCACACCAGAGGATTACCGAAGGCACTGATCCCTTCCTTGACGGCATCAGTCACATAACCGGAATAATACCAGATCGGGCGGACCATAGTGGGCCACTGATACCAGGAAGAGGAATAAGGATGCGTTGCCTCCAGGCCGCTGTGATAGTTGAACATGGAAGTCTGGTTGGTCAGCATACGGTCAAAAAGTCCCGGATGGGAATTGTCTACAAAGGGCAGGTAGGACAACAGATAGATTACGGCCGGAACCAGCACGAAAAAGGTCAGGCAGAAGTCGATCGTCTTTACCGTATAATCTGGGAATTTCTTTACAATCTGCTGATGCTCCATGCCGTTGGTGCTTTTTCCGGGATGGGCTTTGGCATAGAGGTATTCCCGGTAGCGTCGCAGCAGATGCGCAAAAAACAGCAGTGCCAGTCCACAGCCCGCATAGATACCGGTCCATTTGCTGGCAATTCCCAGTCCCATGCAGATGCCGCATAAGCCCAGAGGCACAAAGGTCTTATACAACGGTGTATCGTAAAAACTCATAGAACAATAGTAGTACATAAAATAGTACATTGCAATCACAAAGAATGTGATATAAACATCGATGGTGGCAATCCTTGTCTGCGTAAAATGCATAAAATCAAAGGCAAACAGGAAGCAGGCCAGAGCTGCCGCAGGTGTATTCCTTGTCATTTTTTTCCCCAGCAGGTAGATAAACGGCAGCATGGCAATGCCGAACAGAGTACCCATGATACGCCAGCCGAAAGGATTCATTCCAAAGATGGCAACACCCAGGGCGATGAAGATCTTGCCCAGAGGCGGGTGGGTATTTTCGTAGGTCGGCAGGCCGTGAAGGAACTCGTAAGCCGTGCGTGCGTGATAGATTTCATCGAAATACATGCTGTTGCGGAAGGAATAGCGTTCCGGGTACAGATTGCTTTCGTCAAACAGTGTAGGGTAGGCATCTGCGTTCAACGGGCGTGTGATGTTGCCATTCGCGTCCAGGAAGACCAGTTCAATCAGAGAGGCATCATTATCCGTCAATGACAGACGCAGATATCTGGTTGTGGCAGACACATCAGAAGTACCGTTTTCTGTGGCCTGTGTCAGCAGATCCTGCAGGGAGACATCCTGCCAGGTGAAGACATTGTTTAAAATGATCTCACCGAGATAAGTCCAGGAGTCTTCGGCATTACTTTTGACATCCATCCCAAAATGTCTCTGGTGCCAGGGAGCCAGATAACTGGCCATAGTCACAGGTAGCGCATCTTCGGGGAATTCCAGCTCGATGGCCTGTAATTCTCCCGACATATCATAAGTTGTTGTCGGAGCTTTGCGGTCTCCCAGATCATAGAGGGCAAAGCAACTGTACAGAATACCGATTGCCAGCAACAGGCACAGATCCAGTTTCGTGAAACGGATTCTCTCTTCGGAAGGAATGGGCTCCTGGGGAGAGAGAAAATATTCTCGAAGTCTTTGTCCGAGTCCTGCGGCAGATCTTGTGGAAGCAGTATGCTCGGAAGCTCTGCGGCCTGTTGCGGTCTGCGTCTTCGCATTGGTGGCAGTCCCTGTTTCATCGTGAACATAATATTTCCAGATGATCTTATAGAAATAATACAGGCAGCACAACATTCCGGCAGATACCAGCAGAATGATGGGAGCCTTGCGGTCATAATTCTGCGGATCGTAATGGTACAGCACATTGGCGGTGTTGTAAAAATGCAGCACTGCAAATCCACTGAAGCATTTCCAGAGAGGTGTAGAGGGCCGGTACAGGCAGCAGAAAAGCAACAGTGCCAGACCGGGATACATATAACGCTCATGCATACGGACGGAGAACAGGAACATCGTCAGGATGATAAAGGCACCGAGACAGAAATATCTTGAAGGCTCTTTCCGGCAGCGGGCTGCAATAAGGAAGGTAAAGAGTACGATCAGCAGGATCACGATAGTGCCCCAGGTCTTACAGGGCAGGAAGAGGAAAATCGTGTTCTGGTCGACCCAGTTCATTCCTAATAGTCCCCAGAAATTGTAGGCATTGATGGCTGCATATTCATAGGATCCCAACGTTGAAGTATATTGTGAGATTGCAGCGGTTAATCCAAAAGGAGCGCACAGAAGGAGCATCCCGCAGATGACAACCAGACCACCGCACAAATTATAGAAGAATTTCCGCCAGGAAAAATCCTGTAAGAACACATGGTCCCAGATCCCTACCAGCAGTACCGGCGTGAAGATCAGCATCTGTGGCTTTAACAGGACACCCAGTCCGTAGACAGCATAGGCAGGAAGCAGGTTTCCCTTCATGAGGAACAGGCACATAAGGATGATCATCAGCGTGTATACGGAATCCACCTGTCCCCAGCAGGAAGAATTCAGAATGACCGCCGGCTGGAACAGATACGCAGAGGCAGCAAAGATTCCCTGCAGATCGGAAAAATGCAGTCGCTTTACCGCCTCTCTGTAGAGTAGAAACCCACAGGCAATATCACAGAGAATTGCGGGTATTTTTAACAGTAAAATATGCAGATCGGAATAATAAGGAATCTGCAGCAGAGATCGTAACGCTCCGATCAGATACAATACATACATGAAACCGGGCGGATAGTCCGTAAACATCTCGGCAGAATAGAACTGCCCTGGCCCTAAAGTGAAGATCCGGTCAGCCCAGGCTGCAAAACAGGCGATATCATTACTGAAGCCGTGGGTGGTGTATGCAAGGAGCAGGCGCAGAAGCAGGGCACCTCCAAATACAAGCAACAGAAGAGAACGCCGGCTGCCGGTATTGCGGAAATGAGAACTGTTCTGAAAGCCAGTATAGCAGACACCGCACAAAAGCAGTGAAAGCAGTGCAAAAAGATGTATCATAAGATTTTATTCCCCCAATAGTTTCTTATTTAAAATCATACCTTAAAAATATCAAAAAATAACTCTTTCGTAAAGACGAATGCGGAAAAATAAGGTATAATCATTAACAAATTATAACGATTCTTGCAGGAAGGGGAAACTGGCATGAAAAATAAAAAAGCGGAAAATGCGATCACAGCAGTGCTGGCGGCAGCGGTACTGGTGACCGGAGGAATGAGTCTGCATTCTTATCTGTCAGAGCAGAGAGCAAAAAATGAATACGATGCCATCCGCCAGGAGGTGGTGGCAGAGCCTACGGCGGGGGAAACACAGGAAGAGATTGCGGAGAAAAATCATCCGGAGCTGCAGATCGACTTTGCCGAACTTATCAGGACCAACCCGGATTTTCGTGGATGGCTCTATTTCCCGGCATTGGACATCAGTTATCCGGTGGTACAGGGGGAGGACAATGACTATTATCTGAAGCATTCCTTCGAGGGGGAGAGTGTGAATGCTGGATGCATTTTCATGGACTGTGGGGCTTCAGCAGACTGGTCAGACAGGAATACCTTTGTATTCGGACATAATATGCGGGATGAGAGCATGTTTGGGGCTTTTAAAAATTTGCTGAAGGGGACGGCAAGCTGCGAGGAGAATCCTTACTTCTATATATACACGGAAGATAAAGTCTACATTTATGAGATTTTTTCCTATTATGAAACAAAGAGTACCAGTGACCGTTTTGCCACGTTTACCTCAGATGCCTCCTATGATGATTATGTGCAGTGGGCCACGGAACATTCCCTGTATGCTTCGGATGCGGACTTAAGTGACAGGGGAAATATCGTATCCCTGTCTACCTGCTACGGCTCATCCGGTACAAAAAGGCGGGCTCTGATCCATGGAGTCCTGACAGAAACGGCTGCATACTAAGGCTTGTGTTACAAAAATAAAAAATGATACTGAAAAGACCAAAAAAATAATAAAAATCTGAACCTTTTTTGAAATGGCGTCAGTCTTAATAATTGTAAAGAGGAACGAAAACGTTTAAAGACGTTGAAACACGCAGTTTCATTGAGGGAGAAATCAGATGAGCAGATTTGGTAGGTATGTAAGGGAAAAAGTGGTAAAGGTTCTGGTGACAGCACTGGTTGTAGGTTCTGTTGCAGGGAACGAAGGGATTACTGTGCAGGCAGCAGGTGCGGATTTAAATGATCCATTTTCATTTGTATTATATACGAATGAATTTGTATCCTCAAATCTGTACCATATTGAGGGAAATGCCGCAATTAAAGAATTAAAGGTTTTTATGGAAAGCTATGGGGGAAGATCTTATCTGGGAGATCTTTCTGCTCCCAATCAGATTCTTAAATATACAGCTTCAGGCAGAACAGATGAAAAGGAGCTGGTGATTCCCCTTACTAATTCTGACGGAACCCAGAACTCTGTTGAGCGGGAAGTGACTGGACAGGGTTATAATATTATAGCTGGTGAAAATAAATTATATACTGGAAATCTTCTGAAGAACTGCGAAGTATGGGATACGGATATCGCGTCTACGATCAGCAAGGTTCTGGCAGATGATATGGTACAGAAAAGTAACGACTTGTATGCTTTGGCGGATGAAAATAACGATACACAACTGGTATTGAATGTAACAAGTGCTGAGTTAAATACCAGGATGGAAGACTATGACAAAGAGATCACCGGCGCAGCTTTTTATGGAAAAACAGTTGTGGTAAATGTAAGTGATTCCGGAACTGTGAATATTACCGGCTGGATGAATGCACATGGTGCAAAAAAGCAAGCATTGGAACATCAGCTGTGGGCAGACAGAATTATTTGGAACTTTGGCAATGCAACAGAAGTTAATGTAAATTCTATTTTCGGATATATTCTGGCTCCGACTGCAACTGTCTATAATGGCGGAACTGTTGTTGGAGGCATCATAGCGGATAAGTATAAGCAGGGCGGTGAGATTCACTGTCCGTGCGAACCGGATGAGCCGGAACCTACGCCGACACCGACGGTACCGGTGGTAACCGAAGAGCCTACGCCGACACCGACGGTACCAGTGGTAACCGAGGAGCCTACGCCGACACCGACGGTACCGGTGGTAACCGAGGAGCCTACGCCGACGCCGACAGTACCGGTGGTAACCGAAGAACCTACGCCTACGCCGACGGTACCGGTGGTAACCGAAGAGCCTACGCCGACACCGACGGTACCGGTGGTAACCGAGGAGCCTACGCCGACACCGACGGTACCAGTAGTAACCGAGGAACCTACACCAACAGCAACACCTGACACCCCGGATGAACCCGATACTCCGGACGATACACCAGATGATCCCGGCACCCCGAATGATCCCGGTACCCCGGCAGATCCCGGCACACCGGCCGGTGGAATCCCGGACACCCCGCAGGTACTTGGTGCAAGACGCCGCAGAATGGTGACCATCGAGGATGAGACAGTTCCCTTGGCGGACAGAGCAGTCCTCGGAGCATCCAGACGACCGCAGACCAGCGATGACTCCGATGCCTGGAATCTGGGCTTTGCCTTTTCCCTGACGAGTCTGGGAGCATGGCTTGTTCTTAAGCGAAAAGAACATTAAACAGGAACGGAACGACAGCCGATCTTAGCTGTAAAAGTATAAAAGGATCAGAATCTTGAAAAATTTTTCAAATTCTGGTCCTTTTTTCCATTTGGCGCAGTCTTCCTTATTAGGAGAGTAAAAAGAAGTAATAAAAACAGAAATACTGGTTTTGAGGGGAAACAGAAATGAAGTTAAAAAACGTAATACAGACCAAACTGGCAAAAACTCTGGTAGCGGCACTGATGATCGGCAGCATCTCCAACACCGGATTTACGGTACAGGCGGAAGAAGCAACGCAGAATGAGCAGAACGATGTTGTTGAAATGGCAAGTGTAAGCGGAAACGACAGCGTTGCTGTAAAAGAGAAAACCTATCCCACCATCAAAACGGTGATTCTTGCTGGAGGCACCATGGCAAAATATGTGGGAGGACAGGTAGCCAGCCCCAACGTATGGCCCAATAATTACAAGCCGGCAAACGGAGATTTTTCATTGTTTGCAGGTCATAAGATGACTTTGGATGATGCTGAAACCTTTAAATATCTTTCTGTGGATAATACAGGGGTAGATGCCGAAGGAAAGTTAACCGGAAGTAACGGAGCAAGCTGGCAGTGCGTTGGATTCGTAGCATTAGATGTAAACAAATATTCTGACTGCAAGCCCGCAGATTTGTTACACTATGTTTATTACGGTGGAGACAGCGAAGGCACTTCCTATTATAAAGAAAACTGCGGAAAAACCCTTGAGGATGTAAAACAGTATGTGAATGACAACAACGGCGTCTTGTATGGTGAAAATGTAACGGAAAGTTTTATGGATCAGTTGCTCACCACCGGTCGGTCCTTCAGCGGAGTCACCATTGCCACGGTATGGTATGTGACCACACCCACAGAGACCTGGATCAATTATGACGGATACGATTACAGGATTCCCGGGGTATCCGCAGTAGATTATTATGAATATCCCACGGGAACGGTAACTTTTGAACAGAATGAGAACGGCGCAGTGTTCCATTTTATTTCCGAAGGTATTACCATTACTACAACTCCGGAACTGGAACAGCATTGGGAAAGCGGCACCGGCAGGGTGACCTATGATGCAACGATCACCATTACGATCCACAGCAATGCCCCGGACAAGGTAAGAATCAATCTGTCCGATGCCATCGGTTATCTGAACGGTACCGTGGCAGGAGGAAATGCGGCAGAGCCCGGAGATACCCTGTACTACAACATAAAGCTGGTAAATGAGAGCAATAAGGAGTATCAGTATGATCCTGCAAAGGCCACGATCGGTACGATCCCGGCGGCGCCTAAGGCAGGAGAGAAAGTAACGGTTCTGTCCAGTGGTTTTGAAGGTTATGAGATTGGTGAAGTGGGAGCGTTCTGTACATTGCCCCGCCGTATTTTAAATGCTCCGTTACGGGATCTCGGGATCACCGCAGGCAAGGTTACGGATGCGATTGTCGGAGAGGCTCTTTTGAAAAAAGGATATGGCAGCGAAGAAATGAAGCCGGAAGAGGTTACGCAGAGCTGCCTGGCACAGTATTACTTAGACTGGTTCAACAATACTTCCAGAGAAGAAGGAAATAAGGTCTACGGCTTTTCAGAACTTACGGCAGAGGAACTGGCAATCCTGACCAACGGAACCGCCGATACCACAGTAGCGGAGAGCTGTTCTGCAGTAGCAGATGCTTTATATTACACGACATATCATAATGTATATACTTTTGACGGTGAAGGTCTGTATGACCGGATGCTGAAAAACGGACAGGAAGGTTCCTATGCAGATACTCTGGTATCCGACCTGTTAAAGGACGGAGAAGTGAAGATCACCACTAACCTTAACGGTGTGTTGGCCAACAACGGCTATCAGATGACCAGATACGGCTTCGGAATGCAGTTTGAATTGTCCAGAGAGCCGGAGGTTACTCCGCCCGTGACTACCAGCCCGGAACCTACTCCCAGTGCTACTCCGGAGCCTACGCCGACAGGCACACCGGATACCACACCCACTACTCCGACCACTACTCCGACCGCACCCCCGGATACTCCGGACGATTCGGATGATTCCGATACCCCGGATACTCCCGGTACACCGTCTGAGCCGGCAACCCCGGTAACACCTCAGGTGCTTGGTGTAAGACGTCAGCGGGTTGTAAGCATTACCGATGATCCTACACCATTGGCGGACAGAGCAGTCCTGGGAGCTTCCAGAAGACCCAGGACCGGCGATGATTCCAATACATGGAATCTGGGCTTTGCCCTTTCCTTGACAGGGCTGGGAGCATGGCTTATTATTAAGAAGAAGCAATCATAACGAATAAACATATATTTACTATAAACAATCAAGGAAAGAAGAGGTAGAACAAATGAAAAAAAGATGGATGAGTCTTGTTCTGACAGTCATCATGGTGCTGAGCCTTGCAGGCTGCGGCAAGAGTACAGAATTATCCTCTGTAAGCCGTGATCCTGCCACGGATGACGGAACTGTCTGGTTCGATGAAGAGGCAGTGGCACTGGCGGGTTCTGTGAGAAAAGCCGGTATGAGTGAAGCTGAGCTGGCCCGTGCAGATGAACTTCGTGCCATGGCTATCGATGCATTGGATATTGTAAACGCGAAGAGAGCAGAGAACGGCCTGGCAGCACTGAACTGGAGCAATGGTCTGGAGTCCTGCGCTATGGTAAGAGCACAGGAAGCAGCTTCCAAGTTTTCCCATACCAGACCCAACGGTAAGGACTGGTACACAGTGAACAGTGAACTGATGTGGGGCGAGAATCTGGCGAAGGGCTATGATTCCGCACAGAGTGTAGTAGATGCCTGGATGGCTTCTCCTACACACGCAGCGAATATCCTGGCAGGCGATTTTACCACCTGCAGCATTGCGGTCTATGAGACCAATGGCAAGTTGTATTTTGCCCAGGAGTTCGGCTATTAACAGGGTATTTCTTATCATGAGGGGATAGAGAGATAAATGACAGGAGAGAGTTGATATTCTTAACGGAATATTAACTCTCTTTTTGGGCTTCAAAAGATAGAAAATTTTCCTGAATCATGGTAAAATAAAATTGACATATAAAATTAAGTATCTCAGCAGAAGATCACCGTCCCAAAATGAAGGAAATGCATGGGATATCCGGGCGCTGCCGGATAAGTGGTCACTTCATAGAGTACAGGAAAATAAAGCATATAATAAAAATGCAGCGCAGAAATGAGGACATATGAGTACAAAAGCATCACAGAAGGGCACAAAGGGGCAGACACCCGGCATGACGACGATCCGGGAACGTCTGCAGAAGGCAATCAGCAGGCTGGTAGTGTTCTCAATTATTCCGTTGGTCATCCTTACCGTGATCCTGAATCTGTCCAGTACCATGAGAACACTGGAAGACGATATGCTGGTGGTGGCAGAGATTTCCGCAGACCGTATCAATGAGGAACTACGGGTGACAACGACGATCGTATCCGAACTCGGATGCAGTTACCAGCTGTCTTCTCCGGTATTTACCCAGGAGCAGAAACAGCAGTATATCAACCAACGCATGGAAGCTTATGGAATGGTCAGAGGCAAGCTGATCGGCTCCAACGGTATCTGTGCTTATGACGGAACCGATTATAGTGACCGTGATTATTTTAAGAGATCCATGCAGGGAGAGGTCGTGGTATCGGATCCCGTGATTGCAAAGACAGACGGTAAGCTCAGCGTTATCATTTCCGCACCCGTATATGCAGACGGAGATAAGAATGGTGATATTGTCGGCGTGGTATTCGTTGTGCCGGATCCGGAGTTCTTAAATGATATTGCTGCGGCAGTCTCTGTCAGTAAGAATTCCGAGTGCTATCTGTTGGGAGAAACAGGTATCACCATTGCTCACTGTGATTCTGCGATTGCCCAGGAGCAGAAGAGCAACATTGAACTGTCTCAGACGGACAGATCTTTGCGGGGAATTGCAAAGGTAGAGCAGAAGATGATGACCGGAGCAACCGGATATGGCACTTATATGAAAGGCGGAACCATCACAATACAGGCTTATGCACCAATAGAAGGAACCAATGGATGGAGCGTGGCAGTAAATGCACCACTGACAGATTTCCTTGGTTCTACCGTTGTATGTATTGTCATTGGTGTAGCAATAGGTGCTGCAGCTTTATGTTTCAGTGTGCGCAGGGCAAAAAAGATCGGTCAGGCGATCGGTGAACCGGTGGCGGAATGTACCGAAAGAATACGTCAGCTGGCGGAAGGCGATCTGCATACTCCGGCACCTGTGATCCGGACACAGGATGAGACACAGATCCTGGCAGAGGCTACCGCAGCACTATCCGGCAATCTGCAGAAGGTCATCGGCGATGCGGATTATCTGTTGGGAGAAATGTCGGAAGGAAACTTCGCACTGACTTCAGGGTGTGCAGAAGCCTATGTGGGAGACTTTCAGGGACTGTTGGAATCTATCCGTAAGCTGAACCATAAGCTCAGTGAGACACTTAATGAGATCAAGACGGCAGTGGGACAGGTATCTCTGGGGGCAAACCAGATGGCAGATGCTGCCCAGGGACTTGCGGAAGGTGCTACCGACCAGGCCGGTTCCGTAGAGGAACTGCAGGCTACCATCACGAATGTAACCGAGATCGTGGAGAAGAATGCCAAGGCACTGGGAGGTTCTTACCAGAAGGCTATGGATTACCAGCAGCAGGCGAAGGACAGCGGAGAGGAAATGAAGGGTCTGACGGATGCCATGCAGCGGATCAACGATACTTCCAGGCAGATCAGCGATATTATCGGTGAGATTGAGGATATCGCATCCCAGACGAATCTGTTGTCCCTGAATGCAGCCATTGAGGCAGCCAGAGCAGGAGAGGCCGGAAGAGGCTTTGCAGTGGTTGCGGATCAGATCCGTAAGCTGGCAGATGACAGTGCACAGTCTGCGGTACATACCAGAGAATTGATTGAGACTTCCCTGCAGGAGATTGAGCATGGCAACCAGATCACGGACAAGACAGCCGAAGCATTGCAGAAGGTCGTGGATGGCATTGAGGATCTGGCCAACGAGTCCAAGAAAGCCATGGAAGAATCCAAGGCACAGGCAGATGCCATGATGCAGATTGAACAGGGCATTGAACAGATATCCACAGTAGTGCAGAACAACTCTGCGACCGCAGAAGAAACTTCTGCTACCAGTGAGGAATTGTCTGCGCAGGCCACCAACATGAACGAGCTGACCGCAGCATTCCAGTTAAGAGATTAAAATGTACGATGATTCGGTGTAATGAATTCTGAAGATATGACATACAATGCTTAATAGAAACAAGCATTGGAGGCAGCCGTGTTCGAAAAACAGAGTATACAGGAAACCGTAAATGAACTGAAAAGTGACGCAGTGAAGGGCCTTACCGATGGTGAGGCCTTTCGTCGTTTACAGCAAAATGGCAGAAATGAAATGAAAGCTGCCAGAAAAAAGACAAAAATACAGCTTTTTCTGGAGCAGTTGAAAGATCCGTTGATCTACATATTATTGATCGCTGCGGTGGTATCTGTTCTCCTGGGGGAAGTCAGTGATGCGGTGATCATCGGCACTGTGGTAGTGGTCAATGCCCTGGTGGGCATGCTGCAGGAGGGAAAAGCCCGAAAGGCACTGGAAGCGTTGAAAAAGCTGACCAGTCCACAGACCATTGTGATCAGGGGAGGTATCCGTCAGGAGATTCCGGCGGCGGAACTGGTGACGGGCGATCTGGTAGACCTGGAGGCAGGGGCACAGGTACCTGCGGATATACGGCTGACCAGAAGCTCCAATCTGCAGGTAGAGGAATCCGCCCTGACCGGAGAATCGGTACCTGTGGAAAAAGATGCGCTGTTTCTGGCAGACTGCAGACACGAGATTCCATTGGCTGAACGGGTCAATATGGTATATATGTCTACTGTGGTGACCCATGGCCACGGAGAAGGAATCGTGACAGCTACGGGCATGGCCACGGAGATCGGCAGGATCGCCTCCATGATCACAGATGCGGAAGAGGAAATGACACCGTTACAGAAACGTCTGGGGGATATGGGAAAGCTTCTGAGTATTTTATCGCTGGGAGTATGTGCGGCATTGTTTCTGCTGGCGGTATTTCAACACAGAAATATTCCGGAAATGCTGCTGGTGGCGATTTCCCTGGCGGTGGCTGCGGTGCCGGAAGGTCTGCCGGCAGTGGTGACGATCTGTCTGGCATTGTCAGTGACCAGAATGGTCAAAGTACATACGATCATCCGCAGACTGCCTTCCGTTGAGACTCTGGGAGCGGTCAGCGTGGTCTGCTCGGATAAGACCGGCACACTGACCCAGAACCGGCTCACGGTGGAAAAATGCTGGTGGTATGATGTGCTGGAGGATGCTGCCGGCAGCAATGGCAGGGGAGAATCCCGATGCGTACAGGAGATGCTCCGGGGAATGCTGTTGTGCAACGATGCTTTCCTGCAGGGAGAGCAACGGATCGGAGATCCAACGGAACTGGCGCTCTTAGACTTCGGAGAGAAGATGGGGATGCATAGAGAACGTCTGGAGAAGCAGTACCCCCGCTATGATGAAAAGCCTTTCGATTCGGACCGGAAGATGATGACGACCTATCACAGAATCCCGAAAAACGGAGGGCATAAGGGAAGCATTGCCTATACGAAGGGGGCACCGGATGTGATCGTACAGCACTGCACTCATATTTTACAGGACGGAAGAAGTGTGCCAATGACAGCCGGACAGAGAAAAAGGATCAGTGAGGTTGTAGAACTCATGAATTCCCTGGCGCTTCGGACACTGGCGGCAGCACAGAGCGGAAACACTCCCGGGTGTGGGGAAGAAGGTATGACATTCCTGGGAATCGTGGGGATGCGTGATCCTGCCAGACCGGAGGCGGAGGAAGCGGTGGAGATTTTCCGCCGTGCAGGTGTATCTACAGTAATGATCACCGGGGATCATGTGGATACCGCCTATGCCATTGCCAGACAGCTGGGGATTGCAGGGCATCGCAGTCAGTGTATTACAGGGGAAGAACTGAATCATCTGGATGATGCTTCTTTTGCTGGGAGGATCAGGAATATCAGGGTTTATGCCAGAGTGACTCCGGCCCAGAAGGTACGGATCGTGAAGGGGCTGCAGCAGAATGGGGAGATTGTGGCCATGACAGGGGATGGTGTGAACGATGCTCCTTCTCTGAAAGCAGCAGATATCGGTGTAGCCATGGGAACCGGCGTGGATGTGGCTAAACAGGCGGCGGACATGATATTGACGGATGATAATTTTGCAACGATTGAAAAGGCAATCGAGGAAGGCAGAGGCGTCTATGAAAACATCCGCAAGTCGGTGATATTTTTACTGTCCTCCAATCTCGGGGAACTGATGACCATGTTCGTAGCAGTGGCTCTGGGGCTGGCTTCCCCTCTAAAATCCAGTCATATACTGTGGATCAATCTGATCACGGATTCCCTTCCGGCGTTGGCACTGGGAGTGGATAAAAATGACGGAAAAAGCCTGATGCGCTGTCCTCCAAGAAAAGCAGCGGAGAGTCTGTTCGCCCGGGGCGGAATGGCCTGTACCTTACTCTATGGAGCGCTGATCACCGGTATCGGTCTGGCGGCATTTCTGGTATTGCCCTGTGGGATCATGGCAGGCAGGGGAGAACTGTCCTGGAATCTGTCTGACTGGGTGGAGGGACTTCGTGAATTACTGTCCCGGGAAAAAATACTTGCCCGATCCCAGACCTATGCTTTTACAGTACTGGGAATGTGCCAGCTGTATCATGCAGTGGGAATGCGGGATATGCAGAAGTCCGTATTTGCCATGAGACCCTGGGATAATCCGCTGATGGTGTTGGCCTGTGTTATTGGATTTGCGCTGCAGTTTGCGGTAACGGAAGTACCGTTTCTCATCGGGGCGTTCGGAACCTCCCATCTGTCCGGACAGGAGTGGCTGCTATTGAATGTACTGGCAGCATTTCCACTGCTGGCTCATGAGCTGGTAGTAATGTTACGGAAGTGAGTACGCTTATCCGGGCTTACCGACGATTCAGAACGATAATTCGCCCTATAACTTCAGGCAGATATTCTTGCGTATGCAAGCATCTGCCGAATACCCTGCCTGAAGCTACATGGCTCTGAATAGTCGTAATATTCAGAACCCCATTCGCAAAATCGCATCTCCGATGCTTTCCTTTTGCTCATGTGGTTACTTCGCCACATAAATATAGCCAGAGGATCTTACGAATGCAAGCATTCGACGTTCCTCCGGTTATATTTACGTGGCTCTGAATATTTACAAAAAGTTAACATTTTCCTTGTATGGAGTTTATAGTCAATAGTTACAATAAAATTGACAAATAACTTTCATGGGAGGGCAATGTGATGAAAATTATCAGAAAAACAGCGATTGTTATGCTTCTCTGCCTCTATTTTCTGACATATGGTATATTGCCGCAGGTACAGGCCGCAGGTAAAGACGCTCCTGTGATCGTGGTAGCGCATCGGGCGGGGGCAAAAGTAGCTCCGGAGAACACGGTGGCGGCCCTGGAACAGGCCATCCGGGATGGAGCGCCTATTGCAGAGATTGATGTGCAGCAGTTGTCGGACGGAACCTTGATCGTTATGCATGACAGTAATTTTAAACGAACCACAGGAGAGGATATCTGCGTATGGGATGCGGAGGCAGATGCTCTCAAAACCCTGGAAGTGGGCAGCGGTTTTTCGTCAGCATACCGGGGAGAACAGATCCCGACACTGGAAGAAATGCTTACCTGTGCCAGAGGCAGGATCACTCTGATGATCGAACTGAAATATACCGGACAGGAGGATGCACTGGAGGAAAGCGTGCTGACTCTGCTGCAGGATTATGATATGGTGGATGAGTGTATTATAGGCTCCATGAACAAGGGAATCCTGCAGAAAATGAAGGAGCTGGAACCGGGGATTTCAACAGTTTTTATTGCCCATGATCTGGAAGAAGAGGATTATGAGCTGGACTATGCCGACAGCTATAGCATCGAGGGGAGAAATCTTACAGTGGATATGGTAGATGCCATTCATTACTGCGGAAAGTCGGTATACGGGTGGACAGCCAATACTTCCGGTGCCATGCTTCGGATCGTAAACTGTGGGGCGGACGGTGTGATCACGGATGATGTGAGATTATTACAGACATTTTTGAGAGAACAGGCTTGCCGTAAAGCGTTTGCAAGTGTATACTGATTAGTTATAATAAGGGGAAGAATACGGAAGCAGGTTGGTGTATATGAGTAAAATATGGGAATTTTTCGAGAATCTGGGTGAATATGTATATGTGGCAGATGCAGAGACTCATGAATTGATATATATGAACAAGAAGACTCTGAAGAGCTATGGATTTCAAAGTCTTGAAGAGATCATCGGGTTAAAGTGTTATGAGATATTGCAGGGAAATTCTCTGCCCTGTGGAATGTGTAATAATGAACAGTTAAAGCCGGGTTTTTTTAAGGAATGGGAATATTACAATCCGCTGCTACGAAGAGAACTCCATATCAAGGACACACTGGTAGAAGAAGACGGGAGAAAATACCGTATGGAAATCGCCATAGATTGCGGCAATCTGAATGAGAGAGGGCACAAATCCGAAGATTACCGTAATATGGAGGCTGCGTTGAATGAAGCCATCCGTGTGGCACAGCGGCAGGAGAGCATGGATCAGACACTGCAGGTGCTGCTGGAATTTGTCGGAAAGAATCTGGAAGCGGGACGGGCCTATATTTTTGAAAAGGATGACCACGATCATGACCACAATACATACGAATGGGTAGCCAAGGGAGTCGCACCGGAAAAGGATACCCTTCAGGATCTACCGCCGGAGATCTGTGCGGAATGGTATCGGAAGTTTGATGAGAATCAGAGTATTGTCACAGAGAATCTGGAAGAAATGAAAGATGTGGATCCGAAGATGTATGAAGTTCTGGTAAGACAGAATATTCATTCCCTGGTGGTGGTTCCGCTTTATGATGATGGGAAAGTAATCGGCTTCTACGGAGTAGACAATCCTTCGACCAGATATTTTGAATTTGTGTCGGAGATGCTGCAGATCATGGGACACTTTATCGTATCTTCCCTGAAGCAGAGAAATCTGGTACGGGAGCTGGAAGTGATGAGCTATTCGGATCCGCTGACGACATTGGGGAACCGTTATGCTATGGAGAGGTACATTGAGCAGGTGGACCATACCGAGCCCATCGGCGTGGTATACTGTGATATTACAGGATTAAAACGGATCAATGACAGTGAAGGACATTCCGCCGGAGACCGCCTGATCCGCAGGTGCTGTGACTGCCTGAAACGTGTATTTGAAGGAAATGGAATGTTCCGTATCGGCGGAGATGAACTGGTGGTCCTGTGCACCGGAATTTCTGAAAAGGAATTCTATCAAAAGGTGGAGGAATTAAAAACAGAGCTGGCAGCTCATGATGTCTCCATGGCAGTAGGAGCAGCGGTGAACACTCTGGAAGCCGTGGGAAAGGATCATCTACTGACGGAGTCCGAGAGACGGATGTATCAGGACAAGGCAGAATACTATCGCAGTACAGGGCTGGACCGCAGAAAGATCTGAGAATGGAAATCCCCAAAGCTATTTTGAAAGTTTATATGTTGAGAATTTCTATCAGGCAGTTCCCTTGACGGGAACTGCTTTTTTCTATATTATTTATATAGGTTAGCTACGACTAACTCAATGACTTTTGGATGGCAGGAGGTGAAGCGCTGATTGAGTCAGGAAACGTGGGAGATCCTGTGTGAAATGGAAGCAGACGATGTGGAACTACAGTTGGCTTTGCAGTGTGCACCGTTGATCACGGGACTTAAGATTTCCAATCTGCTGACGATTTCCCCGGAAGGCTTTACACAGGTGGGAAGGATCGTTGAAGGCAGTGTGCTTTCCCTGTATCCCTTGGTGGAGACAGAGGAGAAAATGGTAATACTGTTGTATCGGGAAAACCGGCTGGAAAAGTATCTGAAAATGCCGCAGGTACAGAAACTGCTGCGGGAGGCAGGGTACGAATCCGATCGACTGGAGGATATTTTGCCGGTATTTTGCGATCGTTATGAAACCTATGCAGAGAGAGGGAAGCCGTTCCAGATCGGAAGAGCGTCGTGTAGGGAAAGAGTGTAGATCTCGGTGGTCGCC
>ONZY01000147.1_pt1 | contig 67544 bp, 66 predicted proteins | sample 1671451 | NCBI WGS metagenome assembly ONZY01 (sample SAMN06348158, study PRJEB24527) | human gut metagenome | biome: human gut; feature: ankylosing spondylitis patient; material: feces | host: Homo sapiens | place: China | collected 2015-10 | reverse complement strand
CGACGAGCGTAAAAATGCGGCAAGCTAATGTAGCGAATCTGTTGTTATAGCACATTTTATCCTAGCCCTATCCCCTGTTCATTCCAGCCCGAATTGACAAGCTCTTCATCCATACACACGCATAGACTTTGTTCCATCCAATCGACCATTACAACATAAAGAATATCTTAATTAAAGCCTTTATAGTTTACTTTCGTCCTGCCTCCCGACCTAAGTTCCTACTTCTGGTTATATCATCAAATCTTTCACACTCCCCACGATACATAATCCAACAACTTACCACAATTTCCTACAACAGCTCCAAGAGAGTATTCCGACTTTCTGCATCGAACAATTCCAAAGGGAAATTCTCCATACGAGCATATTAACAATCAATGTATTGTACGTGTCATAAGCCATCACTTACCGATGCATCATCATATTCTTATTGATTATCAATAGTTTAAGTTCTAAAAGGTAGACTGCTCAAAAAATTACTTGTTTTTTTGCGAAAAATCGAAGATTTAACGTTTTTTTTCATCAACTCTCTCCGAACAGAGGGGAAAAAGGCAAAAACAGCCATTTGGAGCCCAGACAGACTCCGTCTGCAAAGATAGAGCATGTCGGGGTTTATTTCGCCAAAATGGGCTGTAAAATCGAGGGTGAACTCACGGATATTTTCGGATTCCAAGTGAGGTATTTTGTGCTTGATTGGAGTGACCGTTGGGGACTGACCTTTACAACCGGATTGCATATAAAATTTGCAGCCAAAAGAGAAAAATGGCTGAGTCCATTTTCATGGCGCAGCCATCTCTTTTCTTCCCTCATTTTGACTTTATTTTAATGAACGTATATATGAATACGGGGATAAAGTAAAGTTGTGGCAATCCGTCGAGCCATACCATCAGAAGAAAACCATATTTGGCCGGATCTCCTCAATCATCTTTTGCGGCACCTCACACTCCCGGGCGATCTCCGGCCATCCGGATGCCGCCTGGCAAACCTCGTCGATAATCCGTGCGGCATTCTTGATATTGTTCTTGGCTGCGCATTCGAGCAGGTCGTCTTTGGTGATGCTGCTGAATTTGCCGTTTATCGACATCTGGTGGGCCGAGGTCCACTGGCCGTCGGGATTGTAGGCGTAACCCATGTCGTAGGCCGGAGAAAGGTGCCATTCCCCGCCTCTGTCCATCAGGAAAGAGATGTTCTTCGTGTGGTCGTCCTGATTGCGCACCACGACATTGAACACCATTCTGCGGAACATCTCCTGCGCCTCCTTGTAGGTGAGCCGCAGCCCGCGCATTACGGCGAACGCCTGTTCGTAGGAGTAGGCCCTGAGGAGCCGGTAATCGAAGTGCGCTATGCCGCAGAGCGTCTGCATATGCACTTTTGCACCGTTTATCCGGTCGAACCGCTTTGTCAGGAAATGTGCCCTTCCGTTCTCCTCGATCAGCGAGCATTCCGCCATGTCGATGCCGCATTCCTTCACAAGACGTGAGAAGGAGTATTCCAGACGCCCGAAGTTCTCCGTCTCCTTGAATCCGGCCGTGGCGAATACGCCGTCCAGCTTGATGATGTAGTAGTCGAACCCGTCGGGAGCCTCGACCTGTCCCGAACTGATCTCTCCGGTGGCTTTGTTGTAGGCAATGATTGCCTTGGCACGTTGCCCGCCGGCCGGAATACCAAGACGCAGAATCTCCGCAATGGCCGCCTTCTTGTCGGAGCCGATGTTCACGTTGAAACTTGATTTGTCGGCAAGTGCTTCTCTGGCTACATCCACCAAAGAATCGACCTCTATCCGGATATCCGTATCGACTGCGTCGATGGCCGGCTCGAATTCAAGGGCTCCCATGCAGCGTTTGCCCAGAAAGCAAAGCGTCTCGATCGCATTGCCGCTGGTCCGGCCCGTCAGGGTCAGCCACTTCTCAAAGAGGGCCCGTCCGTATGTATCCGGCAGGGAGTCCGCCAGCATCCCGGGCAGGCCTTTGAAGGTCGTTTTATCGAGCTTCCCGAAACTGTATACACGCCCCTCCCTTACGGGTATCATCAGCGGTGAAGGCTCTATGCCTTGTCGAACAAAGTCCAGATCGTACTCGAACTGTGCGATTTCATATCTCTGGTCCCAACGTACCGAGCCTATGGGCTGGCCGTATAGATTGACACGAGCTACATCTACCATTCCGATTCCTCCTTATTCTCTTTTGTGTAACCTTTGGATGCCCGCTTGCGCTTGGGCTTGTTAGCTTTGCTGGCCAACTCGTAGTATTCATTCGGGCTCAACTGTTCCTCATCGACAAGCGGGACGAAGACGTCGAGTTTGCCCAGAGTGCGCAGGACGCGGATCAGCGACTCGAAGTTCTTTACCTCCCCGTCCTCCATGCGTTTTATGGTGGAGATGAAAACACCGCTCTTGTCTGCCAGCTCGGCTTGCGACATATTCTGCTTTAGGCGTACCGTTTTTATTTTGGCTGCAATCCGGTTGCAAAGTTCGGTATCGTCAGCATATGTATTAAATTTGATACTTGTACGACCAAATTTAAAAAATAGATTTTTTATTTCTCTAACTTAGACATACTTTCTGAAACAGTATCTGATCGAATGCTCACTTCTTATGGGTTATGAAATTTAAGAAAAGGCAAGAGATTTCACATTCGGTACAATCCTAACCAACCATTTTGGAAAACGTAACTTCCTGCGTCGTTTCGGCAGCATGAAGGTTATGTGTGTGAAAATGTAGTTGGACCAACAGCTATTACAGAAGTTACGAATATACCTCCTGTGAAATCTTTGCCTGTAATTCTTTATTCAAATTAAACATTGTCCAGCGAGTGAAAATGAACTTTTGTTTCTTGGCAAAGCGCATTATCATCTGCTGATCTTCCGTCTCAGTAATGCCAATTAATGTAAGAAGACTTTGCTTGTATGCATCTTCTATAAATGGGCAAGTCATCATATCTGCTGTGAGAATGGTGAGTTCTGAATTGCGTTTACGCTCCGACTCCGCAACAAGCCGATACTTCTTCAAAATCTCGTCTTTCAATAAACCCTTTTGTTCATCATAACACTTGTGGTTTGCATAGTAATACATTAATATAAGACATGCAAAAAGGTTATACTGCAGTTCACTTTTCTCAATGAATGATTTAATAACTTCAGGTGCAAGCAGATATGCATAACCTAATTCTTTGGCCAATATTAACAGATAGAGACTCTCATGCAAAGTGTTTCGATGTGAATCCGTTGTAGCCAACACTAAGGCAATTTCATCTTGAATCTTCTTAAAAATAATATCCTTACTTATGGTTTGAAATCTAACCGCTGGATTAACTTTGAAATCCCCATGTCGTTTTGCATAGATAATGATGGAATTCATTATCTTCTGTAATTTTAATGTTGTATTTATCTGCCTGTTGCTATTGAACACGAAGAACGTAACATCAATCAGAGATACAAGATAATTAGTGAGCATTCTTTGTGCTCGTTGTGCATGAGTTTCAACATCATCTTTATTCGTTCCCTCTTTTGACATAAGTCGCTCATACTTCCTGAAGCCAATTTCGTATCGATTAAGAAAAGTGTCAAGGCGTTGACTCATTTTCTCTAGCAGATAGTTTGCTATATCGCGGTATTCAATTCCGCATTCCTTTACTATTACTTTTATTTGAGTATTTACGTCATTTGCTGGCAGGTATATATTGAATTTTTTATTTAATATTTCGCTGTCTTTATCCAAATCTTCGTCTTCGGTGTCTTCGTCTTTCTCCGTACTCAAATTTGATTCTACTTCTTCCCAAAGCGGAGTCGAGAATATATTGCTAAGTAAATTTTCAATTCGCTGTTTGGCAATGGTCACCTTGGTTATGAATGGCCTTTCAAACTCTTCTGTTTTGGATGGGCTGATCTGTAGTTTGAATTCTTTTAGCCATTTTGTTAGACTTTCCATGAAGAGATTTTTGTCCTTCTCGTCATTATAGAAAAAGAAATAGTCGTCAACGTACCGATAGCACTCATAGGTGGATTTCTGATGAAGTCCGTTTTTCCATATTTCCTGTTCAACTTTTTGATCTATATGCTGCAGTATAATCTCTGCAAATATTCGAGAAAACTCAGGGCCTATTACAATTCCATTCGTTTCACGAGCATTGACTGACTGCATTAGATTGTCAAATGCATCGCCAACCCATGAACCATGATATCCAGGTAAAACCTTCACTTTGTCCGCACCTCCTGCTGTCGCCCAACTTATAGTATGGGTATAAATACTGTCAAAACAACTCTGTAGGTCGAACTTCACAAGATATTTAAATTTCTTTTCAGCTCGTTGATACCTGTAGTCCTCATAGAACTTGTATATATTTGAATACTTCTCGTAACTGAAGTATGTTTTCAAATTCTCATATTCATTGAAGAACAATTCAATTTTATCACTTTCATGTCCAGCCAACTTCTGGTGAAGTCGATCCCTGTAGTAAAAGTATTGTGCAATTTTGTGTGGTTTACGAAGAGAGTATACACTTTGATTGCAAAGATAGAGTATCGAATACTTATACTGCTCATAAAACTCTACTACCTGCCATTGGTTATATGGATGTATAATTGACAGAGTTCTGTTCTTATTCGTCTTGTGAGCGATATTGAATTGATAGGGGTAGAATAGATCATTTAGCCGATGTTGAAGTGTTCCAATTCTTTTACCCTTTTCATAACATCCAAATAGTAATGCAGCAAAAGCATTCGCATCCTTTTCATCCAAACGTTTAGACTGCTTCAAAACATTGCACGTGTTGTTATCAACCTTTTGTTCTTCACCAACCCATAAATACTTGGAAAGGAATCGATACAAATATCGGTTTGAAAATATTATAGGACACTCGTAGGGCAAGACATCAGAAAAGAGGACTCGCTCTTTACTATAGCGAAGTTTTATCTTTTTTCTCTTTCTCATACCCACGATTGTTTGATCATTTGCAGTCTGTTTTTCTTTATCTTATACCGCTTATGAGGCATTGCAAAGCCTTTAACAAAGGATGCTTGCTTAAGCTGCTTCTTCAACTTCGTTTCAATATGTAGTTGTTTAGCCGGGTCGACGCATGCTTTGCCACTTAATGATATTTGACTGCACTTATATTGAAGATACTTATCTAATCCTTCTAAATCTTTTGTATTGTCAAGCAATTGGTTTGAGTAAAATATACCCACCTTTACACCTCGCTTTGCATTATACAGATTGATATTGCATGTCAAAACATGTAATGCATCAAACAAATAATGAGCAGCGGCATCGTAACACACTGTATTTAGCAAACCGTCAAACTCTTGAAAAGTTTTTGTTATACGATCCCGTATCCTTTGCTTTTTGTTATTAGACAAAGAGAAAAAGCCTTGCTTATCCTTGTCTCCTTTAAAGGACTGTATCGTATATCCTAAAAGATCAAATTTTAGATTCTTTGTATCTTTGGAATCATATGTATAGCATTTATTCGTCCCGTCTGTAGGTGTGTGAATTGTCAAACCATGTCTATGATATGCCTCATTTAGAGCCTTGATATAATCATCCAATGACCACCAGTGCTCATCATCTAAATCCGGATGTACGACGATAATAATATCATCAACATATCTTGCCAAGAACACTATTCCAGGCAGTTTGCGTCTAAGAACTTCATCTATTTTGGACAAATAGAATTCAGATAGTAACGAACTTATAGCGCATCCTCGTGGAATGCCGGTTTTTTTAGTCGATACAAGTGGGCGCAAATTCTTGGCTTCAAACTCCTTTTGGATGAGTCCACGCAAGAGGGATTTACTCTTTACATCTAGCAAATTCTTCCCTTCCAAATACTCAAACAATTTATCATGCGGTATCGATTCGAAACAGTGACAAACATCTGTTCGGATGATATAGTATCTGCTTTTATCCTCCTTTAATAAGATTTTCAACTGAGAAAGTATTTCGTGGCGACTTAACATGGAGATTTTAAACAGTTTCTTCACATTTCTGCAAAGAACTTGCATTGCGAAAAACTCTTCAGCAGTAGCTCCAATGGTATAAAATGGCTTCTGCGGATCTTTTGATGTATCTGGAGTAAGGTTGAAACGGAAACTACTTGATAAAATCCTTGAAGACACTTTGCTGAGATGCTCTTGGAGCAAGATTTTCTGTTGCTGAGCATTATTTTTCATCAATTGTTTCAACTGGTCAACTTTATTCGCTTCAGCTTCCGTACGCTCTGTCTTTTTCTTTTTCAATATTTTATTTAGTTCCGTTCTCATCTCACGATACTTCTGAGCCGCAGCTAAATATTCAGGAGAAAGATACCTTTTTTGCATCTTTCCCTTTCTATTCACTGCATTGAATGCATCATCCAGCGAATCGTAGTTATATGAGAAACTATATTGAGACATCTCTTTGAGTTTTTCTATTGTTTGTATGGCCGAAGAACACTCTCTATTTCACTTACAAAGGTATAAAATATCATGCTATAAATTGTAAAAGTCCGTTTTGCTGTACTTTTTCTTTGAATCAGCCCTGAGTAAAAAACTTTATCCCATTCGAAGTCTAACTGTTTTCTATCTACAGCTAAGGTACGAAAATAAGTGGGATTTTCACCAACTGATGCTAACTAAAAATAAGATGCAGCACGAAGATTTTACAAGCAAAAGAAAAAACATTTGTGACTTTCTGTAAATCGGCTCGTTTATCTGGCGAGACTATCTCTTTTTTCTTTTGTTCTGACTTTACTTGAATTGGCGTATATATTATGAGTGCGGGGATAAAGCAAAGTTGCTTTGTTTGAGCATTGTCACATGATAAGACAATGTAAATATCAAAGCTGCATTATATCAATGTCAGCGCTACGAGTTTTCGCAATAAAGAGCCAAAGTGCAAACCGAATATGTGTTTGCACTTGCACTTTTGCACTATGGGCTCTACAGTTTGCTTTATATCGGCTTTTCTCTAAAGAAATTTGCTGGTCCTCAAGAAAATCCGTAATTTTGTGCTGTCAATTGAATAAAAACATAAAGCTTACAATGCTGCAAAGAAGAATGAATAATTGGAACACCGTATCAGATCGAGGCATAAAATGCCTTGAGAGATTGTCGTGTGTCCATACTTCAGGCATTGGAGCATTCTATACTTTTGGAGACATTTTCCGACGAACGTCTGATAGACCATCGGGGATACGATGATGCTGGTATCCCGCTGAAACGATAAATGAAAACCGTCGGAGAGTCCTTACCAAACTTTTCGACGGTTTTTGTTTTGTGCCTGTTGGTGACGTTCGCACGATGTGCTCTTCTCCGTCAATTCCGTCCACGGGCTGAATTGTAATGTATTATTAACCGCGCAGTGATGCGCATGAATGAAAAGATTATGAATTATAAATTTGACGGAAGCAAGGTGTTCTTTACATCAGACACCCACTTCAACCACTCCAATATCATCAGGTTCTGCAACAGGCCTTTCAAGGATGTATCGCACATGAATGAAACGATTATTGCCAACTGGAATCGAGTGGTCGGTCCGGAGGATATCGTGTTCCACCTGGGTGATTTCTGTCTGGGCGGTTCTGCTGAATGGGTAAACGTACTGAACAGGCTGAACGGGAAAATATACCTTATTTCCGGCAACCACGACATCAAGAACCTAAGGCAGAATTACACGAAATACTTCGAGCAGATAACGATGCAGATGTATATCGAGGTGGATAAACAGAAGATTTACCTGAATCACTGTCCGTTCCTCTGCTATGGCGGCTCATACGATGACACCTGGCAGCTTTTCGGACACGTGCATACCCGAAGGAACAATACCGGAAAGGATGCTTCTCGGCTAAGTATGCTTCTTCCGACACAATATGATGTCGGAGTGGACAACAACGATTTCACTCCGGTTTCATTTGCACAAGTGAAGGCAATCATAGGGAAACAGATTGAGCAATCAAGAAAATGAGAATAGCAGATATTTGAAAAACAATGAATTGACTGTTGCCAGATGTGATAATTTTTTTTTGGGGGGGGCGGACTCCCAGTGAAAGGATCTGATCCGGCCAGGTTTATTGAAATTTAATGGACATACATAAATGAACGAAAGAAAGATTATAGATAGAAATTGACAGCTAGAAATATTCAGTTATCTTTGTAGATAAGGCAATTAAATCTTTTGTATGCAAATACCGCAATCCCACATATTGACAACCAGATATCTGAACCGAGTGTTTGACAAGACCGTGGCAACCTATAAATATTATTGGTTTCTCGGTATACTCGACTTGTTTGTAAAGCAGGGAAAAACAAGGATGAATGTATGGGAGATTATGGTTACAATGGTGGCAAATGCCTGGTATCCGGTGAATTATTTTCGTCTCTCGTTCGGGAAGTCGGAGTCTCTGTATGAGGCGATATTGGCGCTGCAAAAAGAGTACAATATCCCTATCAATGTTAGTGTTCGCGATTTGACTGATTTATTGAAAGAGCTTATTCAACGACCAGATGTCCGAAAACGGTTAAACTTTCTGCAAATGAACGTTCCGTTCCGTTTTTTGCGTCCGTGGATCGACACGTCCGATGATCGTCAAACGGTTATCCGCTCTCAAACATTCGAGAACGGATGCCTCTATAAACTGGAGAAAGAGCACGGAACATTATGGGTAGAATTGAATCCAGCATGGTTAGACTATTTGAGAGAAAATTATGATATTCTGAGTGCTTTTGCATATTGGGGATTAACCGGCTTTTTACAGGTGAGGAACCCGAATGTTCCGAATATTCCTAATAAGTTGGTAAAGAGAGAAGAACGGAATTCCTTATCCGCTCAGCATAAGTTTTGGAATACCGCCATGAGTCATGGATTGGAAGTCCGATGCTTGTATACTGGGGCCCTGTTGGAAGAACACGCATATGAATTGGACCATTTTATCCCGTGGAGTTTTGTCTCTCATGACTTGCTGTGGAACCTGATGCCAGCCGATCCGAGTATCAATAGCTCCAAAAGTAATCGTTTGCCCGATTTGAATTTGTATCTTCCGAAATTGGCAGAGGCTCATCAAACAGCTTTACGTATCAATCTGAAGATCGGGAAACAGGACAAATTATTGGAAGATTATCTTTCTATGGGTCATACTCCTCAAGAAATTGCCGATATGGATCGGGAGCATCTGATGGACTGTTTCTTTCAGACATTTACTCCGATGCACCAGATTGCGTTGAATATGGGATTTGAAATTTGGAAAGGTTAAAACGATGGACTCGGCAAAGATAAATCATCCCTATTTAACGGCTATTCGGAGAACGCGATTGTCGGCTCCGGCTCGTTATCTGCTTCAGCATGGTCTGCTGAAGGGGCGGATACTTGATTTCGGATGTGGTCTTGGTTTCGATACAGATGAACTAGGCCGGCAGGGGTTCGACATTACTGGGTACGATTGTTATTATCGTTCGGATTACCCCGACGGGAAATTCGATACAATTATGTGCGTGTATGTCTTGAATGTACTGGAACCTTATGCACAAGCCGAGGTGATGATGGATATCGCCCATTTGTTAGCTCCGCATGGAATAGCCTATTTTGCGGTCCGTCGAGACCTGACAAAGGAGGGTTTCCGTTTTCATCCCATCTATCGGAAATACACTTACCAGTGCAATGTCAGACTACCTTATCCAAGTCTGGTTTGCAATTCAGGGTTTGAATTGTATCGGTGTCAGAGATGAAATTTTAATACTACACTGAGACTGACCATAGGTTTATTATAATGTCAAAGTCGGTTTATTGAAAGAAATAGATTATTGGGTAAATTATGAGAACCTGGAAACTGTTAATATTAACTAAAATCTGACATCGCTAACTAATTGTGTGATTATCGTAAAGAGGTCTCATTGGTTTTTTATATCTTTACAATAAAATTTGTTAGTACAAATGGGAAGAATACTTGATTATATCGCACATGAAACTAATGGAAAGTGCTTTACATCTTTCAAATATTGTTATGATGATTCAGCGGCTCCCAATATTGAATATGGATCTTCACAAGAAGATTCGTATATCAACATGAAAGAATATGCCGAGAGTATTCATGATCCGAATGTCCGTGATATGCGGACGATTGCCCAAATGGCCATGCAGGGCCCTCCACTTTTTAAATTCTTCCTTGATGGCTCTCGTCGAGTTTATAAAGTAGACGACATTCAATATGATAAAAAAGTTTTTCCCATTGTCAGTGGCCAAATTTCTGTCGCATGTTGCGGTCGAGAAATGAATACAGACAATACATTCAAACAATTTTACAAAGTTGTAGAAGAGGCTTATCCAGTCGTCTGCCTGCCTATTACTGCTAATGAAGAAGGCATAGACAATGGAGTATATTTTAATAATTTATGCAATAAAATCAATCAGCTTCCTTTTATTAAAAACGGAGGATATGAAATAGGTAAAGTATTGTATTATCTCACCAAATTGGAAGGGAATGAAACCTTAGAAAACAAAGGGATAGCTAGAATCCAAGATGAGATGATTGATTGCGAGAAACGCATCGTTTCTTGGTTGATGAGTAAACATCTCCTCACCCATAAGCAATATCTTATCAAAGATGGATCGATACAATACAAACCTATGAAGCATGGGGATTATAAAGAACTTACCCGGATTCGAAATAATTACCGCCATGTTGTAGGAGTCTCAAAGAGGTTCAACCCCAATCTAATGAAAGATAATAAAAACCAGAGTAGTGCTGGACAGATCGCGAATTTGCCATTATATCATCGAACACCTGCTTTTATGTGGAAACCAGGAGAAGAATGGGGGAATGTAAATTTTGCAATCTGGTATGTGCGTATCAGAGAGCGTCGATATACAACAACGCCTTATTCTGGAATCCTCAAAATTGAGAAAATGCTGATGACTGGCGACGAGGCAGAGAATGGTCTTGAAACCGATGAAGTTGATATGATCACAGCTAATATTATCAATGAACGGAATCCGGTATGTTATGGTAACGATGTAAGGTGGGCGAACCATTTATATCCGGTATATATGACAGAATGCTTCTGCAAAAGCCGCTTTAAAAGTGATATAAGTTTTATCAATTTATTCTAAGATATGGAAGCTATCGGCAAAATTATAGCGACAGAAAAACAGCCCTCAACTATTGAGGAGTTTACATTCTGGACACGTAAGGATTTGAAATTAAAACCTTTTGATGTGGTTGTGGTCGATCATGTCATGGATGCACAGGGGAACCCGACCAAAACTTATGGTGTAATAGAAGAAATTTCACACATGACGGACTCGCCTAGTGCTTTGGCTGGTTATATTTCCAGTGATTTTGGTCAAGTAGATTCTCAATCTTACACCGAACGTATAGGAATGAATTACGTCAAGTGTAAGGTTGTTGGTAACACCAGCAACATATATATCCCCGTTCAGGAGGGTCGAAAAGTTTACCTCGCAGAGCGAGACGAGATTATGGAGGCGTTAGGATTAAACGATGTCAAGCACAAACTTCCGGCCGGATATATTGAAATGTACGAAGGTGCAAACCAACAGACATTACCTGTTTTCTTTAATTCACATTTTCTTATTGGACCAGAAGGTGCACACCTAAATATTTCCGGAATTTCAGGCTTAGCATCAAAAACTTCATATGCGATGTTTTTGATGAAAGCTATTCAGGATTATGCAATCAAAACGAAAGAGGAATCTGTCGCTTTTATTATGATGAATGTAAAGGGAACAGACCTTTTGAAAATCGATCAAAAAAATACACGTAAAGATGAGATAGAAAAAATCAAACCCATTTATGATCTTCTAGGGCTTGATATGGAACCGTTTAAACATGTAAAATATTTTTATCCGTATTCAAAAGATTATACCTCATATACTTATGAAAGAATAGATACCATTAAGGCTCGTCTTGATATTGGAAATGCGTTTCAGTATAAATATTTGTTTGAGACTGAAGAAGATAAGGAATGCCTTGATTTATTATTTGCCAACGTGGATGATCCTAATGATACTGTAGAATCAATCATCAATTTCATAATCTCTAATAGCGGAGGATTCAACGGTATCGAATCTTGGGAAGATTTCAAAAACGAACTTTATAAGCAAACTCAATCCGATAAGACGGGAAAAGCAGGGAAAGAAATATCCGTAATGAGCTGGCGCAAATTCTATCGGCTGTTTAATAAAAGCTATCAAAAATGCCAGCAAATGTTTACCAATAAGCTGGGAAATGGAGTTCGTCTCCGCGATCAGATTGCTCGCATTGAGAAAAATGACGTCATGGTCATTGACATTGCGAAGCTCGATGAAGAATCTCAAGGCTTTGTCTTTGGCGACGTAATGCGTGCTGTATATAATCTAAAATTGGGTTCAACAGACCGTGCAGACTCGGATATTCCCGATCGTATTATCATCTTCATCGATGAGTTAAACAAGTATGCTTCAACCGAAGTTCCTAAGACTTCCCCGATTCTTCACCAGATACTTGATATTACAGAACGTGGGCGGTCGCTGGGAATCGTGCTTTTTGGGGCAGAGCAGTTTGTAAGCGATATACATCGCCGAGTAAAAGGCAATTGTGCGACTCAAGCGTTTGGCCGGACAAATGCTATTGAAATATCGCGTGAAGATTTCCGGTTTGTTCCTAGTGTATATAAAACGATGCTTACACGTATGAAACAAGGAGAATACATCATTCAGAATCCTGTTTTTCGTTCCATGCTAAATATAAAATTCCCGCTCCCAATATATAAATATTTCGACTGATTAAATTGATAGAATAGATATGAATGACAACCCAAGAATAGGTAAAGACGTTATTGAATCCTTGACACTCGGTATGTATGAGGATTGTAGGTTCATTTACCGTGAATATATACAGAACTCTGCCGATCAAGTCGACAAAGCCATAGCTGAAGAGCTTATGGCTCCAGGAGAGGATGAAATATACATTACTATTGATCCAGAAAGTCGTTGTATTATTATTGAAGATAATGCGACAGGAATCCCACAAGAGAAAGTAATTCCTATTCTTAGAAATATAGCTCATTCAACCAAAAAACGAGGAGAGGATAAAGGTTTTCGTGGAATAGGCCGTTTGGGTGGACTTGGGTATTGTTCCAAACTCATTTTTGAGACATCGTACTTCGGAGAAAACGTATGTTCCATAATGACATGGGATGCAGATCTGTTAAAACAAATTATCAATGACCGTAATACATCTGAAGAAGCGGTAGATGTATTAAGTCGAGTAACAAAAACTTCGACAAAAAAAGAGGCTGTTGAGAAGCATTATTTTAAAGTAATCATGGAGAATGTGAGCTCTGATGAATTGCTTAATATTGATAGTGTTAAGAACTATTTATCTATGGTAGCTCCTGTAGATATTGCTTCTAAATTTCTGTTCGCTTCGCAAATCTCTAGTTTCATAAAGGAACACGGACTAAAAGTTGATGTATATAATATCTATATTAATGGCGAACAAATTTATAAGCCATATACCAACTATATTTATGGGGATGATAATCAAGGCGGTAAAAAGAAAGTGGATGATATCCTAGGGGTGGATTTTCTCTTGTCGGAAGATGACGATGGGAATATTATCTATTGGGGATGGTATTCGTTATCACATCTGAATGGCCAAATGAAACAACGAAATATTGCCAGAGGTATTCGGTTAAGAAAAGAAAATATACAGATTGGCGATGAGGAGATATGTAAAAAGTTTTTCACCAACACATCTGATCAGCGCTTTTCCTTTTACTATTTCGGAGAAATTCATGCTGTCAGTAAAGATTTGATACCAAATTCTCGGCGAGATTATTTCGGTGAGAATGAAGCCTTACGGGATTTTGAGAAACGAGTTAAAAAGGATTTTTTGACGCTTAGAGAGATGTGTTACGATGCATCTGACATAAAAAAAAGCTTACAAACTATTGCCAAGAAAGATGAACTGGAGGAAAAAATAAAGCATAAAGAAGAGACCGGCTACTCAAGTAAACAAGAGCAAGAGACGTTGCAACAGCAATTCGAAGAGTATCAGAAGCGGTCCATTGAAGCGCATAAAAGATTAGAGCGAAAAAATCAAAAGATCGAAGAATCTAATTCTTCTTTAAAGAAGATTATCAATCAATTTGCTCCAAATATGGGGCAACCTACCGGGAGTGTTCAACCTTTATCAATACCATTTCCTAAACCGGAGAAAGATGGTAAAACAAAATTCCGGACAGACAACCCAATATATTCACAATATACCAAGGCTGAGAAAAAGTTGATAGGGAAAATATATACGTCTATAGCTAAAGCTATTCCTGACGAGGGTCAACGCGAAGCCTTAATAAAAGTAATAGAGGAGGATCTTACGCGATGAATCGCAGAGTGCTATTATTAGAACCCAATTATAAAAATAAATTTCCACCGATTGGCCTTATGAAGCTTGCAACCTATTTCAGGTTGCGAGGTGATGACGTTGTTTTCTACAAAGGAGACCTGAACGAGTTTGTAATTAATCAAATCACAGAGGCGTGTATTGCTAAATTCTCAGAATTAGATAACAGTATAAACTGGAAGCTACGTTCGGATAAAATTTCGCTATACATAAAATATCGAAAGAGGGAATATCTTAATAGAATTGGACTTGAAGATTCTGAGATTGCGCTTATTCTGGAACCTTGGTTAGAATACTATAAGAAATATTACCATTCAGGTGAATATAAGAAACATCCTCAATGGGACTGGGTAGGGGTAACCACTCTTTTTACTTTCTATTGGGATATTACGATTGAGACCATCGAGTTCGCAAAAACGATGGTCAAAGATCTTAAAAATTTAATGGTTGGAGGTGTATTGGCTTCTATCCAACCTAATGAGATTGAGAAGGCAACCGGTATTCGCCCTCATGTAGGGACATTGCATACCCCTGGCAAAGATATAGACAAAGACAACCCATATATTATTGACGAGTTACCATTGGATTATTCTATCCTTGACGAGATTGACTATGTCTATCCTGACAGTGGGGCATATTACAGTTATTCAACCCGCGGTTGCATCCGGAAATGTGCATTCTGTGCAGTATGGAGGATTGAACCTAAGTATCAAGAATATATTCCATTACAGGATCGTATTGAGCGAACTAGACGTCTCTATGGAGAGCAGCAGAATCTTCTGCTGATGGATAACAATGTATTGGCTTCTTCAAAGTTAGAAGAGATTGTTCAGGATATTAAAGCGTGTGGATTTACCAAAGGAGCCAAATACATTGAACCTAATTGGTATAAGATATCAATTCGTAATTTACGATTGGGAATCAATAATCGGGCATACATTAGGAAATCTTATAAGTTACTTCAAGAACTTAATAACCAGAGGTCATTTGACGAAGCAACTCGGACCCAAATATATGCTTTGCGGGAACAACACGGTCTGTTACATCCAGAAACGTGTACTCGAGAAGCATTGCTTACAACGTACAAAGATTTTGCGCGCTTCTTTGAGATGAAAAGTACAAAGAATGCAGGAAGATTACGCTATGTTGATTTTAATCAAGGTGTTGATGCTCGTCTATTTAACGACCGGGTTGTTAATCTGTTGTCCGAAATTCCGGTGCGCCCACTTCGTATTGCGTTTGACAATATAAAGACGGAAAATGAATATACAAAGGCTTTGTCAATGAGTGTTCAACATGGTATGAAAGACTTCTCTAATTACTTGTTGTATAACTTCACTGACAAACCAACTGATTTATATCATCGTATGCGAATCAATGTGGATTTGTGCGAGCAACTGAATGTTAGTATATATTCATTCCCGATGAAATATCATCCAATCAGTGGTGAGCATAGTCACGACAGAGATTATATTGGTCAATATTGGAATAGAAAATATATTAGGGCTGTTCAGGCTATTCTGAATGCAACCAAAGGGAAGATTGGTCGCGGAGTATCCTTTTTTGAGAAAGCATTTGGGCGCAATGAAGAAGAATTTATGGAATTACTCATTATGCCGGAGACATTTATTCTGTTCCGATTCTTTTTCGAACATTTAGGGTATACTCAAAAATGGAGAGAATTAATGAGCCAACTTTCATTTCAGGAAAGAGAAGAATTATATCCGATAATATATAAGAATAATTTTAATCATATTGAGGATCTGACTACAAATCCTAAATTTTTACACATACTGCAGTATTACAGAGATTATAGGAAAGATATAGCAGATCCTAAATCAGAGCTCTTTCGTTTAAAGGTAGAGTTTGATGCACAACAGATAAATATATGAGAGAAAGGGTTTGAAGCTATTCTTGAAGGAATATGTAATATGTTCAGGAATCCAGAAGCACATTAACATGAGATTGAATAGTTCATTAGTGAACAAGATGCTTCAGAAATATTATCATTGATTTCCTATTGTCATAGGAGATAGGATAATGTACGAAAGATGTGCGGATTTAACCTTAAATTTATAATTTTAAGCATAGAGTGGATTGTCGGTAGGTTATATCTCCTCCAACCCTATTGACTTGAGGTATTCGTAGGTGCCGTTATAAAATTCAGGTAGTCGGGTCGCATCTTCCGGGAAGCCACCGACAGTTTTGTTGGGGTTGCCTTCTGGAACGCAAATGACCATGCCGATGCGGGCACGCGTCAGGAGGACACGGTAGGCATTCAACATGTATTTCCTTCGTTCAAGGCTACTTCCGGTTTTACCGGCCTCTTCGCGCCATTCGGTTCGGCCGTTGAAGTTATAATATTTCCACTGCCCATTTTCGCATCTCAGGTCAGCATCCCACAGGACGCAGGTGTAATCCAGTTCAAGCCCCTGAACCTGGATTTCAGTTGCGGCATCCTCGAGATAGTTGGACGAACGAATATCGTTTTTATCCTCCAGGAACCAATGCACGGCATTTTCGTCGCCTTGATCCAGAATATCGACGGCTAAGGGTTTGAACCGAGCCGCAGCCTTGCTGACCAGCACACCTGATCGTTGGGAACCTCGGGTGTTCTTGCGTAGCCATGCCCTTGCCTTGGCCATATCTCTTGTCAGCACGATTGGATAGCGCTCTTTTATCGTGTTGTACCAAGTGGCGGCATCCGGATTAAAAGAGAGTAAAGAGTGTACAAATGCAGAGAGATTCTCGGCTCTAAATGAACGCAGACTAACTCCCAGATGGAGTTCCGGAGAGAACGTGACCTTGTCATTGTCTGCCAATAGTTCATTGACCCGACCTTCGGCATATTCCGCTTCGGTCAGTTTGTCAGAGATATAGATTCGCCAGTGTGTGAATTTCTCGTTGAGAGCCTTGATCCATTCTGATATGCCGGCTTCTCCGGTATTGATCTCCTGACCGCCGCCTACCAGACATACGATCGTTGCCCAATCTTCCCGCTGATCCAAAGACCAAATTAGGAACGCTGCCTCGGAGTAGGGGAAGTTCGGCACCTTGAGTTTGTTTCCATAAGTACCGCCTCGTTTGAGGTAGTCCGCAAGCCTTTTATGCGTCCATGAACGCTGGGCTTCGTCAAAGATGGCCACATGCTCCACTTCTCCGTAACCGGATTTTGCCAGCTTCATCGCTTTCTGCGGGTCGATCTCGAGGACTCCGTTCTCAACGGGGTTCTTGATCTTGGCCAGCATGTTGTCGCGGTAGCGGTGAATCATCTGTATGAATTTGCCGACCTCCCTCCGAGAGTCCGACATATTCTTTTTCTCGCCCCGGGCTTTGCATTTCTTGTGGTTGTCTATGGCCAAAGCCTCGGTAAGCACAGCGACCAATGGCCCGTTGCCGGAGAGGTAGACCGCACCCTCGTCCTCGACCAATTTATCACCATTCTGATAAGACTGTTTGACGGCAACGTCCAATCCGACCAGCGTCTTTCCCGCTCCCGGTACACCGGTTACAAAGCAGATGCTCTTCTCTCCTTTCTCACGACTGGTCTTGATTACATCGAGGATATACGCAATGGTGCGATCGGTCGATACCTTGTCGGCTTCGTGGCGGGTGATGTCCTCTACCGAGTGGTTTTCATATAGCCTCTTGGCCGCCTCTATGATGGTCGGGGTGGGTGAATAAGGGCTAATAACCCAGTCGGCTCCCAAGATGGGATCCGGGACTGTCGCTCCGGCATGAGCCAGAACATCCGCAATGAGTTTCTGCAATCCGTTGGCTCCAGTCACCAATGGGTTGTATATGGAATCATCGTATACCGAAGGAATGAACTCGTTTGAACTTGTTCGGAATCGAGTAGGCACGAGAATCGGGACAATGATCCTGTTTTGGCTCAGCAAATGAAAGTTTTTCAGGTCAAGGGCATAATCCAGGACCTGCTCTATATTGGATTGAAGCATCTCCCGCTCTCCGACCTTGAATTCGAGGCAGAAAATCAGTCCTCGAAGCAGCAAAACGACATCGATTCGCTTTCCTAGCCGTGGTATGTCGTACTCGAAAATCACTTGTCCATCTTCATCCATCCATGGTTGCAGAACCTCCTGCATGATGCGAATCTCGTTGGCCCACGCTTCATTGGTAGTGGTAAGTGTAGCCCCGTGGTAATTGTTTACGAAACGTCCTAACAGCGCTTCGGGGGATAACTGCAGGAATGCGCGGATTGTGGAATTATATAGACAACGTGCCATATCTGTGTACTAATAATCAAAGTGCTGATGATGTCGCAACGCAATAGAATAGGCGACATTCACCATACTGAATTGCTGAAACATACAAAGTTAAGACAATTATAACAAATATGTATTATATTTGCTGTGGGATATTCGATCGATAGGTGAGAAAGACGCAAAATAGGAGGCTAAACTTTATAAATTTATCCAGATACCTCTATTAACGTCTTAGCCGACGGTACATCGATTGTGAATTTGAACTTATCGAATTTACACAGTTGCTCCGCGGCATTCTTCAGATCTTTGATGCGGATATTGTCTATGAGAGTGAAAATATCAAATATTCGATTTGTTGTGTCTCTTTGATTTTCTATGAGAGATACATATATTTGAATGACAATAAAATTACAAATTCGATGGAGACTAATATTGAAAAACTTAAGTTTAGTTTGTTGTATAATAATCCTAACTTATTTCTTGGGGCGGGTTTCTCATTAGGAGCAAAACATATTGATAGCTCTATTCCTATTCCATCTGGAAAAGGATTAAAAAGAAATATAATCACTAATATTTTAGGTTATTCAATTGGTAGTGAAGAGTATAATGAGCTGGATGCTCTTCCTTTATGTAAAGTATGTAGTTTTACTGTAAATGAAAAAGGACGAGATGAACTATATAAATATTTATATTCAACTTTTAAAAATGTTAAGCCTGAAGAATATCACAGAATATATGTAAGGTATCCTTGGAACAAAATATATTCAACTAATATTGATGATATTGTTGAGAATGCATGTGCAATCGAAAAGATTCAAATAGAAGTATATAATGGGAAAAGTAGCCTTTATCCCCAAAAGGATAAAGGCCTTGCGTTATATAAATTACACGGCTGTGTTAATAACATAGAAGCCGGGATTATCTTTGATGAAGAGGAATATATTGGATCTATTTTAGACAGGACCGATTGTCGATTTGGAACATTGTCTGTAGAATTTCAAACTAAGGATTTTATTTTTGTAGGATCTGATTTTGACGATTTCAATATTAGTTATTATTTGAATTTATATTCAGCCAATACGACTGATTCTGGCCGAGGAAATCTATTTTTTATAAATCCTAAGCCTACATTAGCATTTAAAAATAGAATTAAAGCTGTAGGTGGAATATTGATTCAATATACGGCTGAGCAATTTGCTGGTTTATTAGAATCAATTACGGCAGATTTGGTAAATATAAACCCGGTGAAACAGCTATATGACGGGTATATAAGAGTAAAGTATTTAAAAGATAATATAAGTTCCGATGGGGTGCATTATGATTCGTATTTATACCTTGGTGCCCATCCGAAGTGGACAGATATCTTCTATGAATGGGATATCATATTATCCGATGCAATACAATCTTTCACATCTACACTCAATAGCTTTGAAAATGATAATTGTCAAACATTGGTTTATGCTATTTATGGGACGGGATATTGCGGCAAATCTGTATTAATTAAGCGATTAGCAAATTGTCTGCTCGGGGCTAATTATGAGGTTATTTCATATGAAGGGAGAGACTTTAACCCGAATAGAATAATAAAATACATAAGACAAGCACAAAATAGTAAATTTGCTCTTGTTGTAGATGACGCCAGCTATATATATTCTCAGTTTGAGTACATCTGTAAAAGTATACATAAAAAAGTATCAAAAAAAATTAAATTATGTATTGTTTCGTCATCCAGAGCGTATTATCATAAAAAGCGGAAATATAGCTTAGCAGAAATCAATTGTGTAGAATATGAGATAACCCCAAAGATTGATGATGTTATTGCTCAAAGAATAGTAGATAAGCTAGATGATAAAGGATATTTGGGAAGGGTGCTTGGGGAATATACGACTAGGGAATCTCGAATTTCTTATATAAAAACCTATCCGGACATAGCGTCTGCTATTTTTGCTATTACATATGGTAAAAATTTTAAGCGACGCTTTGAAGCAGATGTGGATAAAGTTTTAAAAGACGGTTTTTATCGAGAGACCTTGATTAAACTTGCAATTTTTCAAAAAATGCAATTGCCGTATTGTCCCCGTGAATTATTTGTTCAGATATATCAAAAAAGAATAATTGGTATATTAGAAAGACTGGAGAATGTTTTGAGAAGTACTAATTGTCAGAGGCTGGAATTAAAGAATAATTTTATTGGGGATATTATTCTTCGTAATTCTTCTGATTCTGAGATAATAAATAATTTAAAAGACATATTAATAAGTATATCATCTTTAGTCGAAAACACCTCTAATTCATATTGGAATGAGATTCAGTCTGTTTTAATGCGAGATAAGATGGTGAGAGATGTTTTAAAAGTTAATCCTGCACTATTTAAAAAAATGTTATACGGAATAAAAAGCTATTATCCAAATAATTATAACTATTGGCTACAATTGGGTATCGCAGAGCAATTATCTCATGATTATGAAAAGGCTTTAATACATTTTAACCAGGCACTGACATATGGACCAAATTCTTATATGGTAAAAAATGCTCTTGGACGAAATTATATATTACAAGCGATAGAAGAGTCAGATGATGAAATGGCAATAAGCCTTTTTAATCAAGGAAAAAATATTTTGAAGGATTTAATTAGAAATAGAGAAGAATATCAAGCAAGAGCATATTCTATACACACATATGTAGTTGGTTTGATGAAATTTTATAAGGTAAAAAAACATTTAAAAGTACCATCTTCTGCAATAAAAGAAGCAGAATCTTTTGTAAATACTATTTGTGCAAAATATGTAGACGATCCAATGTTTGAATCGTTAAAGCGCAAGTTTATACAATTTACTTTGCAGTATTCATCTCATGCAACATATAGCTTGCAAATGCTACAAAGTCAATATCAACCAGGCGAAGCAAAAGAGGTAGATTTTATATATAATTAATGTTATCTCTCCTAATACCCTTGACTTGAATTCCCCTGTATTGGCCATCAGTTGATCGCAGGGCTATTTGTATCCTGCTGTACGGTGTCGGCAATCGGGGATATCGCCTGTAGTTTCGGCAGAAAAGAGATGACCTTGGAACCAGTACTGGTGTGGGTCCTGCTTATGGCGTTGATAAGTCCATAGGCCAATATCCATTCGAGAGCAGTATGTCAAGTAGTGTGTTTGGGAGAGGGGAAAGATGAGGTAAATAAAAGAGTTTAAAAATTTACCAGTTTTATATGCCGAGACGTTCAGCGAACGTTATGTTATATGTCAACGGTACTTAGCCCGTTAAATTCTATTTTATAAATGCAAAGGTAGGAATAGTTTGGAAAAATCTGGGTATTTGCCTTCCCGAAATTTGGGAAGAATACAAATACACAAATATTTTTCACCTAACTTTACCGTCTTGGTCTATTCCTGAATGATGCTTTGAACATTATAATGTTTTAATCATGAACAAATGCGATTGTTTTTGCTCATTATTGTGAACATTCTAAAAATCACAATTTCAAATTCAGCCCTTCATTTATCATGTATAGCAACGCATGTGCATTGCCTAAAGCATCTTCAACCGGATTATGAGTATGTGGAAAACCGGTATGCAAACGTCCGTCTTTGTCTGTAAATTCCTGACTGCGCATCCATTTCCATTGCATCTTTGTGTCGTTCTTAAAACCGCACCACAAATCACTAATGCGACGGGAACTATACCCGAATGGATTCGTACCGGAATAGGTGAGAAAATACCAGTTAATCCACGAGGCATCGTATCCGTTATTATCGGCAATCAGAATCGGACGGCCTTTAAGATTGGTTTCCTCAATCCATTCGCCGAAGCGCTCAAAAACTAACTTCGGGTCGTCAAACGATTCATGTTCGCTGCGTGAAAATCCGCTCACTGCAAGCGCTTCTCCATCGTATTCTTCACTGATAGGGCGCGTTTTTCCATAAAAGGTAGTTTGCAGTTCGTTATCCAACCGGACTGCCCCAAAGCAGACCAACGAATTGCGACCAAGTATCTGCCCGTCGGATTCAACATCTATTACATAAAAACTCATTGTTTGTACCTCTTTAGTATTACTGTTGATGAAGAAAACTGGAAAGAATATTTCCGACATAGCGAACAATGACAAGGGGCTGGCATTTTCTCCAGCCCTATATCCTTTTCTCAATCGTTGTATTCCTCTTATAGCTTTTTCTTGGCTTTTCTATATTGCTTATCTTGTTAATTGTCCCTCAAAAAGGACGCAATATCATAAATTATAGCGAACTTTGTAATTAAACGGTGAAAATCAAAAATGTAAACTGTTGAGATAATGAATTATGAGAAACAATAAGAGTTACAATTATACAGATGAGTTTAGTGATATAGTCCATACTGCAAGATTTATAAATGCTGCAGAGTTGTCTGGGCTGTTCTTTTCTGCACCAAAGTGGATAACCCTATTGATGAAAATTCGTAATGCCATTATGAAGCCTTTTGGACTAAAAAGAGGAAAAGATTTATCGGATTTGGTGCATATTGAGACTGAGAATTTGGCAACTATAAGCAAAAATGACAAGCATCTTGATTTGGAAATTGCTTTTATGACTGAGCGTGTGGAATGTGACAGTCAACGCATATCTGTAAGTACAAAAGTCAGATTCCATAATCGTTTTGGAAAATGTTATTTTGCCATAATCAAACCGTTCCACAATTTAATTTGCAAAACACTCTTGCTACGAGCAAAAAACAACATTGAAAAATCTGTTTGCAGATAAGCATTATAATGCACCTGCAATCAATAAAGAAATCAAGGAATATGAATACAGATTATAAAGTCGGAGATTTTATCTATGATGCAGATATTTATGATGGACTGAATAAATTTCTGTCCGATTTAGAGTTTTACAAAAAATGGTTACCCAAAAATAAAGAGGCCAAAATACTTGAACTTTGCTGTGGAACGGGAAGACTTACGATTCCAATAGCAAAGGATGGCTATGACATTAAGGGCGTTGATTATACTTCATCCATGCTTGAACGGGCAAAGGAAAAAGCGCTTCAAGCCGGATTAAAAATAGATTTCATTGAAGCGGATATAAGAGAACTAAACTTGGGAGAGAAATTCGATCTTATTTTTATTCCTTTCAATTCTATTCATCATCTGTATAAAAATGAAGATTTGTTTGAGGCGTTGAACACTGTAAAAAAACACCTGAAAGATAACGGTTTGTTTTTATTGGACTGCTTCAATCCCAATATCCAATATATTGTCGAAAACGAACGGGAACAACATGTTATGGCTGAATATACTACAAATGATGGAAGAAGTGTATTGATAAGACAAAGTATGCATTACGAAAGTGCATCTCAAATCAATCGTATAAAGTGGCAGTATTTTATTGACGGTGCATTTCACTCAGTCCAGAATATGGACATGAGACTGTTCTTTCCACAAGAGTTAAATTCATATCTTCATCAAGCGGGATTTAATGTTGTCCATAAATTCGGTGATTTTACAGAGTGTGAGTTTAATGACAATTCGGAAAAACAAATATATATACTGGAACCCAAGAAGTAGTGATGAGCAATAGAATTATATCATCTAAAAATAACCTGCACTGTTACGTATGTCGTAACCTGAAAATGATTATTGTATAGCAAAGGGGCTGGCATTCACACCAGCCCCAAATCCTTTTCATTCATCGTCGCATTCCACCGCTATATTCGGCCTCCTGCTGTTCCTCCCTGTATTCTTCCAGGTCGTTCAGTTGCTCATTCACGCCCTGGAGATTGGCATCCAGTGTCATGTTGTGGTCATAAGGGTAATGATGCTTCACGGTCATGCCCGCGTTGGTCATCGTCCCCACATCCAGCGAGTCCCTGTCCCTGTTGTAATTGACATGCAGCACGTCACCGTTCGGCATTTCGAAGACCGGCATCTTGTGCCGCGTCATTTCCGCAAACTGTTCTGCAGCCATCTCCCTCGCCAATGCCTTCACATCCTCGCTGGCCCTGTCAACTCCATATCTTCGGATATGGTCTCGTACTTCCTGTTCGGTGTATTTCAGCATCACGTCATAAGTTCCTCCTACACTACCGTTATACACGACAGCGAAATGCTGGTCTTCAATCAGCAGGTCATCGCCACGGTTCTGCAAAGGAGAGGCATAGGTGTACTGTTCATCCATTCCGTTCCCGTCGTAATACTCTTTCGCAAGAGTGAGCAGCCCGTTGTAGTCCCCTTTGTCTTTCAGTGCGTCAAGTCGGTTGGTATCGTCCGCCATTTGCAGATAGGCTACAGAAGCATAATATACCTTTTCCTTCGGGGTTTCCGTCCGTTCCTGATTTTCGGTCTTTTCCCTTTCTATATCCCTGGCTATCTGGTCTATTTTCTGCGTGATCATGGATGATGCCTTCTTCACGTCCATAAGTACGGTCTTAATGTACTGGGGTGACTCCTTCAGGTTATCCAGCCACGATTTCAGATACGGACAACTGTCCTCTTTTATATGTTTGGCCATTCCGTAGCGTTGGGAGATCAATGCACCGCACAATTCGGCCACAAGTTCTTCATCGCTATACTCCTTTGAACCGAAAGAGGTCGGTTGGAAACGGTTTAGCACACCTTCCGCTCCAGTCGAATGTCCCATCTCATGGAACAGTGTTCCGTAGAATGCTTCCCCGTCCTTGAACTGCACCTTCTCCGGTACGGTGATTTCATTCTTGCTAATCGAATAAAAGGCATCATCCTGATGTTTCACGTTGATGGGACATATCCATAGATTGTCGCGTATCATCCTCTCCACCGGTTCGAAGCTGAACATTTCACCTTCATGGACGAATGGACGGCCGTTTTCCTTTTCCAGCTTCTCCCACAGTTCAGGACGAGCCTCTTTCAGATTCGTCTGGGCGACGTTGAACACGCGGAATACCTGCATCTTGGGATACACGTTATACTCTTTCTTTTCGTCCTCGGACAAGTTTTTGTAATCGTCATACTTGATCTTCTCCTTGGTCTCCTTGTGGATGCAGGTAAATGTGGTCAGCATGACGGGAAACGATTTCTCGCCTTTCAGTACCGATACCCTCGGCAGTTCCTCGCCGTTCTTGCCCGGTTTGTTCAGTCTCTGCACGCAATCAAATGTGCAGAATCTCGGAATAGTGTATCCTTCCTTTTCGCAGTGCAGCATGAGCATAAGCGCATTCATACCGTTGTATTCGCGTCCGGACAGATTGCGTGGCCACTGAAGGCTGCCCTCGGTGAACCAGGGCTTCTTCCAGTCCTTGCTGATAGTCTCCAGCTTTTCAATCATCATTTCCGCAAAGAGGTCGAGAGCCTTGTCTTCGCTGTTCGGCCCATCTGTATTTTGTCTCCTGTAGCCTGCCATAACCGTTACTGATTGGAGTTAGACGAATCTGCGACACATTGTGTAAGTTCCTCTACACGGCAGGATACATTAGGCTTACCGTTATGGACAGTCAGGCCCATCTCGCCCTTGGCATCGATCTTCACACCAGGCTGGAGCCATTCTTCACGCTGCCTGTTGAAGCAGAAGAAACGTACCCATTGGTACTCAAAGCCGTCAGCGACTTTCTCCGTGCTGAATGCCGAGAACATCGTGTAGGACTGGTCTTTCTTGTCCTTCTTTTCCTCGATGTTCTTTCCGACCTTTCCACAGAAAACCATCTCTCCTTTGAGAGTATTGGCCGCATCGGCAGCCACATCGCGGATCTCGTTTGCGAAAAGGTTGAAATAGGTCCTGTCGCCCCTGTGCTTCAGGTACATCGTACCGTCAATCTCGACACGTGAGCCTTTCCTGTAGCAGGAGGCTTCCTCCTGACCGCCATCTTTGCTCACATCGATCTCGACAGGCTTTTCCTGACCGTCAGTTGCAGGAACCATTATCTGGAGAGGGAACGTAAAAAACGGTTTTCCCTCCTTGTTTGTGCGTGTAGTAGCATCGCGGTTGATAATACCGCATACAGTAACATTACATTTAATCATAACTCGTTTTGTTTTTAGAATGGTACATATCATCCGGCAAATGCTGGTTATATTGATGTTGAAGGTCTGAGAGCATATTCTAATCGGGCGCACGGATCATCGCCCAGACAAGCCATCCGGCAACGAGCAGCTGCACTCCCACGATAAGGAATGTTGCCGTCAAGCCAAACAGCTTGTAGCAGGACAGGACATACAAAGCCAGGTAGGATAATCCTGCCAGATACTTGCATAGCTGTATCATCACGCATTTTATCATATCGCCATGCTTCATCTTTTCAGATTTTCCGTTTGTCCTCGCTGCTCGGACATGCCCTGTTCGAAATTCTGTGAAGCCATTTCCGAAAGGATGGCAGTATTCAGCAATCCCGTCACGCGCATCCGCTTGGCTTCATCCGTAAGGCTACTGTTGTTCAGCACGGCCGACAGCCGGCTCAATTCTGCGGAACTCAACTCGCGCGATATATGCTGTTCGCCGTTATCCGCCTGAAGGACGGCTTTCCCGTTCTCTTTCATGGTCAGACTACAGCTTTTCATGTCAGGCAGCAGTGGTTTCAAGTCGATCTTTCCGCTATCCATGGCCCCCGAAACGGCGGCTTTCTGCTCTTCCTCGTTCTTGCTGTCAATCTGAACGGCCAGCACCATCAGTGAGGTAAAGGCCGTCATGGCCATCTCCATGACAGGGTCATTGCATCCGGACATGCCGACGCCACTGTCCTCCGAGGACAGCAGCTTTTTCATCCAGTCTTCGGTAGAAAGAGGTTTCTCGATTTTCGGTTCTTCCGTACTACGGTATTTCGCGAGCAGGTCATTGCCGTTGTACAGCACCTGCTGCTTGATATTGCCTTTCTGCGCAATCTCGGCCAGATATGCAGCCGGGTCGATGTCACGGCGCGTCCCGTCCGAATGGATGTTCACCACCCCGAAATGCAGGTGCTCTCCCGTGGTCCGTGTCCCCGTGTTGCCCGAGGTTCCAAGGCGTTGTCCTGCCTTGACACTGTCTCCCGCCTTGACTGCGATATCGCCAAGGTGCATATAGGTACACTGCACCTTGCTTCCATCCGGGCGGCTGTATTCGACGGTTACACTCTTGCCTCCGGCAGAGTTGGCATTGCCGTTTACCGAAACGACCTTTCCGCCGTTTTCCGTGGCCAGCACCGCATCGCCTTTGCATCGTATGTCAAGCCCCTTGTGCATCTGCTGCTTTTCTTTGTCCATCGGGTCCTGACGCATTCCGAAAGCGGAAGTGACAAAGAGGAACTCCTTGCGTTCCACCGGAAACGAATAGGCTTCTGCCTTTTCTTTCTCCTGGAGAGGATTGCTTTCCAGACCGAACTGCTTGCCCAGCGCGGCCATTTCCTGCATGACCTGACGGTCGTATTTGTCCAGGCCGTTCTGCTCGATGATCTTCTGCAGAGTCCCGGCATAGTTGCCCCCGGTCGCGTAACCGGCTTTGGCTATACCTTCCGTCCATCCCTTGTAGTCATCGGGACGGAGATTGAAACATTCCGCGTAGCGGCTGTTCTCCTTAAGGAACCTCGAATGGTGTTCATAGGAGTCTCCTACGTTATCATAGCTGCAGAATTTCTCGTTCGGCTTGTCATCCGAATACAGGCTGTACCGGCCGCCTTCCGCAATCCATGACTGTGTGGCCTTGATGCCGAAATGATTGTTTTCCTTGCGGGCCAGTTCACTCTGTCCGTTGGAACTCTCAAGGATTCCTTGTGCAAGTGTTACCGAAGCGGGGATGCCATACCGGCGCATCTGCTCCATGGCGTACTCCGCATACTTGTCTGCATATTCTTTATTTTTTCCTGCCATATCATTACCTCCTCATGCTTGAACGATGTTCATTTTCCTCCGGCTCAATCCTGCGTTCGGACTGTTTCTCCTGTGCCGTATCAAAGAGAGTCCGTGTCTGGCCGTTTCCGGCTGTCCTTTCTGTTATGCCCGTTGTTCTGTTCCGGGCATCCGCGAGTCCTTCTGCATCCCGTATCACCACTCTTGCACCGCTTCTCGCAAGTTTCTGAAGGAAAGTATCGAGTTGGCTGACTGGGAATGTCACGGAAGCCGTAAAGCCTTTTTTCATGTCAGCCTCGTGCTTCTCCATTTTCAAGGCAAGCGTTTCCGTTACCTTGACGGCATCCTCGTTATAAGCCGTATAGTTGTCACCGGTTCTTACAAACTGGATAGCGTCCGGGTGTTTGGCCTTTATCTTGTCCCAAGCCTCTCTCTGCGGACTGACGGATTCAACGGTACGCTCTTCTCCATTCTGTCGGCTGACAGCTTCTCCCTGCCGTATCTCGGTTTCCTTCTCCTGCTTTTCCCCGGCGTGTTCCTCCTGCGACTGTCCCTTTTGCAGTATATCGGCAAACAGCGAGGCAGCCAGGTGCCGTTTGTAGCTGTCACGGTCTTCCGCCACCCACATGCGCTGCCATTGTTGCGGTGATACACTGCGCGGCTGCAGTTTCTGCCCGTCAATCGTTACGGCACACAGTACACCGTCCTGCTTGGTTTTGAACACGGACACACGCTGTATCCGGTTCAGGTCCACGTCCTGTGTCCCGCTGTTGAACAGATCGACTTTCAGGTCGGGCTTGATTTCAGCAAGCGCGTAATATTTATGAGCCAGTTCCATGCGGACCTTGTCTATGTTATCCATGGACTGCTTGAGTGTGGAAAAGAAGCGGTTTATGTCTTCCTTGTCGGGGTATATGCTATAACCTCTCTGATGCTCCGGCTTTATATAGAGAGCCCATCGGTTCTTGTCGTCCTGAATCATCTGGATCTTGTCAAATCCTACTTCGTTGGCCCGTTTTACTGCAGGGTTCACGTTCAGGGTCGAAAGCACTTCCAGGGCCCAGTTGTTCAACCGTGCCAGAGAGACCTGTTTCTCGGCAAAATACTTGTCATCAGGTCTGTAGCCCAAGGCTCCGTCCGGATTGAAGAAACGCACAGTCTCGATGCCTTCCCGACGTAAAGCACGTCCGATACGGGCTTTGTTCATGCCGGGAATCTCGTTGTCCACCTCCGGTGATGCCCCGGCGGGAAGGATCACATCAGCCGACTTTGATACGGGATCTATGACAAGGACAATGGTTTTCTTGTCCTTGTCCGGACGTTTCCGTAACTCATCGGCCACGAAATAATGCTTGGGCAGCTGGTCCTGCATGTCAGATGTCTGTTTCCTGTTCCGCAAGGTGGCATATTCGATTTTCTCTCCACGTTCCGCTTTACGAATAACTTCGAGAGCATTGTTCACGTCACTCTCGAGGGCATCTATCATATTCGGGTTCTCTTTGAGTTCCCGGTCCCAATATTCCACCAAACTGAGACTTTCGTCGGACAAGCGGGCTGGCAGTCCCAGCTCCAGCATCTTGATTCCCGATGCTATTTCCACGACCAGCCGTTCCTGTTTGACGGCATCGTCAGAAGGCGGCATACCGTTTTTCATCACCATTCCCTCGCGGGCAAGCCGCTGCTGATGTCCGGTGGCACTTACTATCTGGCGCAGGGTTTCCTGCACATAATCGTTGTAATGGTCAAAGTTCTTTTGGCGGGGCATATAGACGGCATCTTTGTCCGTTTCATAATGGGGCATTCCGCTGCCATCGTAACGGACCGGCACAAGGTTGTCACGCATTTTCAGCAAAAAATCATTGAAGCGGATATGCATACGCCGTGTGTCTGCCTCCGAATATCCTCGTTCCATGGCATTCCCATCCTGTTGCAGAACGGCCCTGTAAGCCTCTTCGTCCACATGGGGAAATGTCGTCTGGTCTATATTGAACAGAGTGCGTATCTCTCTGTTATGTACTCCCTTATATTGTTTCTTCTGCTCATCGTCCAATGTGAGGTAGGTTCCCCGGTTGATGAACTCTTCAGGATTGTTCCTGTGGACATATTTGTTCCAGTTATAGTACAGGAACGGCACACCCTGTTCATGCTCACGTACCGACGTGCCGCGGGCCTTGGCATCACTGAACAAGGTGAACAGGTTCGTATTGCATCCGTTCCGGTCGGAATGCAATGCCATGAACAGTGCATTGAACGGGCTGGCCGACACGCCGTGCGGGTACAGCCTCGGATACCTCTTTCCAGAAGCGTTGAGCCAGTAACCATTGGCCTTCGAAGCCTCTCCCAAAGCAGTGGAAAGCAGACTGATTTGCCTTTCCTCTGCATTTTTCTCTATTTTGGATTTTTCTTTCATACAGTATATGTTTTGGGGTTATATGCTACTGGATACCTCGTGTACGCACGATAGTCTCCTGTTGTCCGTTGTCGTAATTGTCCGAGGCCCTTTGACGGAGCTGTTCGCTTCTGGCGAGTACGGCGTTTGCCAGCGTGTTGAGCGGTAAGGCTCCGGCCCGGTAAGCGTCAGTCACGGTCTGCGATAATTGGATAGTACAGGGTACACGGTCAATTGTCGCGACAAGCATGTTGCCTTGAAGTACGGGATTCGTGATGCGGGGATTGAGCGGTTCGTCAGGATAATGGCGGTATTGGGCTGCACCTCTATTGGCCGTGTTCATTTCGCCTTCTGACCGTTCACGCAGCACTTCATGCCCGGCCTTGTTCAGCAGGTTCGCCCCGCCGAGACCGATAAGGAGCATCTTCAGCAGCGGATTCCGCACAAACATACCGGCCACTATGCTGGCTATAGGCAGCAGGTTGTCCTTGATGTTCAGGGACTGTGTCTTGCCTGTAAATACTCCCAGCAGAATATCCGGCAGCATCGCCATTACATAACCGAGATTACCGGCAATGTCTCCCATGCCGCTCAGTCCAAGGGTGCCGAGCAGATCTTCCCATCCGCCCGTGTTGCCGTTGGATGCCGGCGTTTCAGACAGGTCATTCACGGGATGTACCCCTGTTTCCTGCATGACCTCCGGCTCTTTTTCCTGTTGTACTGTTTCCTGATGTACCTGTTCCGGCTCTTCCGCATCCGTTTGTTTCTTTTCTTCCAGACTTTTCAGGTAGGCTTCTTCCTGCCCCGGTGCGACGACCAGCGGCACATCCTTGTAGCGTTCCGGCCGTTCCTGTTTCAGCTTGTCCTGCAAGCCTTTCAGGAACGGGAACGGCTGCTGCTTCTTCATCCAGTCCGTAAAGTTGAAATTGCAGACCGGTATCTGTTTCTTCAGCTGCTCATTGGCGGTTGCTGTGAAACTATCCTTGTCTGCGGTCATGGTGGCTGCTTCACGCCGGAAATCTTCAAACACATTGTGTTCGCTGCCGAATACACCCTGGCTGATACATTGTTCGACTGAAATCGACTTGGGGTCTTCCGGCTCCAAATGCGCCATGGTGGCGGAGACGGCAGCATCCACACCGATGAATCTGGCGAATGCCGCCCATGAGCCGGCACCGCCCAGCATGACGGTATCTGCCGAGGCACCCAACAGCCATCCCGCACCCTGCTCGACCTTGCTCGGCCGGTAAGCGGCCTCGCCACGCTTCTCGATCTCCTCGGCAAGCGGGGAACGGCTCAACATCTGCGGCAGGCCGAACAGGCTTGATTCCGCGGCCTTACGGATGATATAATCAGCCGAAGACTTGGGCATACGGTCTTTCACCAGTTTGTCTATCATCTGCTGTTCCAGACGATAGTCCATGTAGGCATAGGCGAGATCGCCGCCAAGCTGTTCCGACAGTTCGTCGTACCGTTCGCGGCCGATTTCCTTCACGACTGCATCACGCCATTGCCCGGCCATATACGCAAGGTCGTGCTGTATGTCTTCCGAAGCGGCGATTTTCTCCTTGCACATCTCTACATAATCTTCCGTTGTCTTGGAGTTCCATTCGCCGGTAACTTTGAGCAGCTGGTACGGGTCGTTCAAAGGTTGGGCTGAAGAAGCCATCATGCTGAGAACCCCGCCAAGGGAGGTGGAATATTCCTTCATTTCCTCACCTTGTTTCCGGGCAAGATAATCTCTTGTCTCATCCATGACGGAAGCAAGGTGGTAACGGAAATAGTCATCCGAAAGACGTTCCAGTTCCGCGAATCGTCTGCTTTGTTTTATAGTTCCGTCCATAAGTATCCTATATCATATTTATCTGTTTCAACAGTTGTTCTTTTGTCTGTTCAATCGCATTGTGGTACACTTCCATCTGTTTGGGGAAGAACTCTTCCAGCCATGCGTCTTTCTCGATGTTGTCATGGATGAAGCGTATCGCCTGTTCACGCTCTATCTCCACGGAGGCTTCACCTTCCTCCCGGTTGTTGAACCATGCCTTTGTCCACCAGCGGACACCGGCCCGGTCCGGATATACCGACACGATACGCGGTATGTCGAAGCTCTGGATGTCGATGTCGAGTTCAGCCAGCGGATCTATGATGCCGCTGTAGCTTACGGCTTCGTCATGGAGTTTTTTTTTATGTCTCCGCTCATGGTGGAGAGGTACACGTTGTGACGCAGGGCCAGGTAATGCAGGAAATCAGCGATGAGCAGGTTCTGTACCTTGCTGACCAGCGGGATGGATTTATGTCCCAGTCCGAGAGGATTGGCCATGCTCGGCATGTTCTCGTAGAAATATTCTCTCATCGCCCCCATGGTGAAGATGTGGCGCAGGGACTGCTCCGTGTGCTCGGGCAACACGTAGGCTCCGCGTTGCAGATCCTCCATGTAGTACGGCAGGAAACGCAGCATCAGTTCCTCGATTTCCCGTTTGTCCTTGTCGTAATCGGTCTTCACGGTCATTTCCAGATCCGGGAATGCCGCCGTTTCATGTCCTCCCGCCTGACGAAGCGCACGGATGTTGCCGTAAAGCATGGTCAGGAACTCCAGCGGATTCAGTTCCTCTCCCTTGAACCGGGCTTCGATGTGCAGCCTGTCACCGCTCAAGGCCACAGTCTGACCGGCTTTCACGCGTTGCCCGAACTGCGCAAAGACATTTGACAGGTGTCCGTATGTCACCTCATATTCCCCGTACCGGATAGTCTGGCATATCCCGTGTACCGGATCATTGCCGACCCCTGACACGATTCCGCTCGCGACGGCAGACAGCCTGTAATATCGGGCGTTGAAGTCAATGCCATGGTGGAAAAACGGCTTGCCCGTTCCCGGGTCGGTCTGTTCGCCGTAACCGAGAGTCATTTCCACCTCCTTGCCCTGGGGCTCCTCGAAAGGCATACAGTAGCCGCTCTCGGAGTGAAGTATCATTTCTTCTGTATATTTCATTTCGTTCTGTATTGGTTCATAATGTTATCTTCTCATTCCTCCGTTATAGGTCTGTTCCTCGCTCTGGCCGGGGGAAGCCTGTGTCCTTGCCACGCTCTCCGTGTTCGTGTCACGGAAGACGCCGGCATTGTTGCCGATGAGCATCATGCCGAGGAAAGCCCCGGCGATCTTGCCCAACCACCCGAAACGTCCGAAAATGAGAAAAGCGGCGGCTATAAGGCCCGCGATACTCAATCCAGATACGTTGCCATGGCCGAGGTTACGGACAAAATTGCCGAGCATGTTCATGCCTCCGCCACTCGAAGCCTGCCGCAGGAAATTGGATACCCCGTCAAGTTTGGAATCTATTCCCGCCACAGCTCCGCTTAACGTGCCGACGGCTTCTCCGGCCTTGTCCGTCAGTCCCCGTACATCCTCGGCGGTATCAGCCAAGGCATCCGTGGCCGGTTCTCCGATGACCGCATCGCTCACGATGCGCACCACGCTCTTGTCTGTCGTCAGCTTTTCCCAGCCGACATAACCGATCGCACCTCCGACGGCGGCAGTCTTGACGGCTTGTCCGGCGCCCCGTAACGTCTGCGACGGATGAAGTGCCGCTTCACCCACGTTTTTCCCGGTTGCCAAAACAGCCTTGCCGGTACCTTTGGCCGCCTTGCCGCCATACTTCAATATTGTACTCCATACTCCCATATCTCGTTCTTTTTAAGGTCTTACATTTTTTCCGATCTGCTTCCATCTTCGTTTGGCGGCTTCCACAATGTCGCGTTTGTCCGCAACAGGGCGTGCGCCTTCGTCGATTTCATACCAGATGTCACTCATAGTCGTATATTTCACGGCCTTGGTCAGCCGTTGCAGCTTGGTGTTCATCAGCTTGAGCTTCGGCCTGATCCCGAAGACTATCTCCATGCGTTCCCTTTCCGTCATCTTGTTTTCCGCAAGACAGGCCATTCGTATGTCATTTACTATTTCCACACTGCCAAGCATCAGCTCCCGGTAAATCCTGTTGCGCTCCGTGGAAAGGGCTACTGCCAATGCGTTGGTCGTGCTCCGGCTAACCTGCCTGGTAAAATCTTCCATATTGTCTGTCAGCCTTGAGATTTCGTGATAAAAGCCATAAATCTGTGCGGCGTAGCAGACGATGGACCGGAAAGAATCCAGATACTTGTTGAACTCCCTTTGCAGGTCGGCCGTAGCCTGTACTTCCTCTTTCGTCCATATATGTCCGGTAGTCTGCAGCATCATCACCTTCTCCTGGTTTTTCAGCTCTTTCTGCGCCTTGTCCGTGTAGAGCAGTATCATTCCGGCCAGAACCGGATCGTTCTGTGCCTGTATCTTGCCGATACAGATGCCCGTCAGCAGCATAACTATCAAAATCGTCCGTTTCATCGCGTCATTCTTTATCGTGTCAGGGAGGCTGCCCGGCGCCAGCGTGACATGGCCATGCGGGCCACTTCACCGTTGTTGCGGTCAAGCATACCTGCCGTCACATTTCTCCATACATCATTGAAAGTATAGTACCGGATGCTCAGGTAGAGCAGATGCAGCTTCCGGCTGAAAGCCGACAGCCTGTCATTCAGCGCCCATAGCGTAGTGCTGCGCTCCGCACCGGTCAGCATATTCTCTTCACCGCCTTTGGCAACGGCATCGTTCAGCAGTGTATATACGGAGACCAGTTCCGTGGCCGTCTCGATATAAAGGTTGTTCATGCCCATACTGGCAACGATACCCTGCGGGTTGTCCTTTATCGCTTTGCCCAGTTTACCCAGAGTCAGGAAGATCCGGACCCCGTCGTTATAGAGATGCGTACAGGCTTTCAGTGACGAAGCGTATCCGTTCACCGTCTTCAGGTAGCCGTTGTACTGTTTCTGCCATTCATGGATGCGGTTGAATTCGGCGGCGATGCTGTTCTGCAGGAGTGCCGTCTGCGTCTGTCCCTTGATCTGTTTTTCAATCTGGCCGTTTATCAGCTCGTTGCCCTCCGCCAGAGCAATCCACTCCAGCGGATTGGAAGCCGCTATCTGGGCTTTGGACACCTGCGGCAGAAGCAGGACGGCAACGAGGGCCAGACTCCAGTTAATGATTCGTGATCTCATATATTCCCTTTTTTCTTTTGTTGTATTCCACCCGTTCGCGGACAAGTGTTACTATGTCATCCCTGCGCCGGATACCGGTCAGATCAAGCCTGGGGGTATTCCGGTCCATCGAGAAAATGCTCACCGTCTTCAGCGCGCAAAGCTGCTGCAGCAGGCTTTGATTTTCCGTGAAGTCCACGATACGGTATAATTCCATATAATCTGTCTTACGCCAGATGATGCCATGCTCGCACACGAGCTGTTCGGACCCGATGCGATAGCGTATGCGTCGTAGATAGATGAACCTGTACACCAGGAACAGGGAAAGCAGAAGGGCGACCCACATGGACAGAGTCGTGAACGGCAAGCCGTCAATTCCGCCAAAGACCCATCCTGCACAGCATAACACAAGAATGGGCAGCTCGTTGATGACGAACTGTCCGGTGTGGGGCACAAACACATGAGTGCGGAATAAACGGTCTGTCTGCATGATGTTTTCGTTTTATCTGTGATAACTGGTCTGCCGTTCTTCCTCGTCCTGTCCTGAATGCCGTACTTCAATCGGATTGACCAGCCCCTCGGTCTCTTTGAGGTACTCGGGATTGGTCTTGCCAAGCAACGCATCGTTCCAGTCCTTGTAGCAAGGCAGAATGGGAAATTCTCTGATATTTTCCGGGGAAATGTTCATCTGTCCGGCTATTGCCTTGAACTTTTCCACGAACAGCCGTCCGGCGGCATCATTGTCGAAACAGAGGTAATGGTGTGCCTCCGGTGTGACGGCAAGCATACCCTTGATCTGACCCTCTGTAGGGGTACCGCCGGTAGATACATACACGCTCTTCCTGGATAGGTCCGGGTTGCTCTTGATCTGTTCCCGGTTGAGCTGATAGAAGGCCATCGCGTCATAGGCACTTTCAAACCATGCCACTCCGCCGACGGAATCCAGGTCACTCTTAAGGTTGGCTATCCACAGCCCCTCGCTTGAATTGCTGCCCTCAGCCTTGCCCTTGTAACTGCCGCTGCCGTCCGGACGCGGGCGGCCTCGTTCCTCAAGGCCGACAACCGTCCCCGGGTCTTTGGGCAAAGACATCGGAAAGGCAAGGTTCGTGTATCGGGTCCCGTCTTCACGGACTTTTGTCGCCAGGTAGAAATCACGGTGGAAGGCATACTGCGTGTAGAGGTCGATTCCACGGTGTTTGAAGAAAGGATAGAACTTCTTCTGCGTATCCCTGTCCTGAGGGTTGAACCTGTGAATCTCGTAATCCGTTATGTCGAACGGTTTCACGTCACGTTTCGGCTGGATAATCCGTGTACTGCGTTCCTCGATGGGATGGTTCAGCAACCGGTTGCACACGAGATTGACAAGCCGGTCCGGAGATACTCCTGCCCGGTATTCCGCGAAAAACTGCGGGTATTCCTTGATGAAGGATATGATGTTATAGACTTTCTGTTCCTGTGCCTTGAAACAGCACTTGCCGTTCGGCATCACGATGAACTTGTCGCCACGGATACGACGGCCTTCGCTGTCCATCCGCACATACGACGGATAACGCAGACCGTCACGCTTGTTCAGATGATAGCCCGCGTCAATGAGTATGTCCTGAATGTTCAGTCTCTGTAGAAAATCATCGTATGTAAGGTCTCCGTTCCTCATAAGTTTACCTCCCCATTCTCATATCACCGATTTCCCGGTTCATCTGTGCCTCGAAATTCCGGATGGCAACATCCCTCGGAGTGTCAACACCGGGTTTGAAATAAGGACGCGGCCCATGGTAATGTTCCTCATAACACTCCGGCCCGTGATGGCATCTGAGATTATGCACGACCTCGGAAACCACCACGGCACCTGCTGAAAGGGCCGCAAGAATCTTTATGCCCAGTCCTTTGCTTGTTTCCGGACGGGGGCGCAGGTCTGCCTCGCTGAAGATCTTCGCGAAAAGTTTCGTCCGATGGTAATCGTCCGTGGCGAGAAACTTGTCGTATTCCTTCTGGGTAATCTCGTGGCTGTAGGTCTGCCCGTCGATGACGGCGGTCATCCTGTACTTTCCCTCTTCCGGTCCGGGTTCCACGGCAATCCGGCTTATCTCGGTTCCATGCCCGCCGATCTCATCCGACAGCTGCAGGCTGTTGCCATAGTCTTCCGTCTGCCCGTTCGCCTGTGCGTATTCCTGGTAATGCCTTGCGGCCAGTTCCTCGTGCACTTCAGGATGGAGGCCGATGGCGATATGCTTGTCACTGTTCAGATCATCCAAGGTCACTTTATCCGCGAAATCTCCGGCAATGACCCCGTTCAGGAGCTCCAGACGTTGCTCAATGGAATGCTCTTCAAGAGAATTCGATGTAAGCGTTTTGATTTCCTCTTCCGTCAGGTCATAGACCATGTCCGCGTTGACATTCTCGGACTGCACGGTCAGGGTTCTGTTCTCCGCATCGACAATAAGCCCGTGCGAAGCAAGGCACTCCGACCATTTTTCGTTCGAGAAATAGACTGGCGAAGCGACAAGCTCCCTGTACGGGCGGGCAGGTTCCTGGCTGCGGGGACGGCTGACCATCGGTGTAATGGCAGCCTGCAAGTCCTGCAGGACATCACGGGGCTGTACGGGTTGTTCCGGCTGTCCTCCCTTGTAATAAAAGCCGTAGCCTCCGGACTGCAGCTCGCCGGGCTTCATGCGCCCGTCAGGACGTTCGGGGACAATGGGCGCTCCGGGGAAAAAGAGCTGTCCGCCGACCCTGCGCAGATGAAAACCGCCCTGCTGGCGCGGTGTCCATCCGAGTATGGGAGGAAACAGCCCCCAACGGCCTGTACGCCCGTATTCACCCATTCCGATACGGTAGCCGTGCAGACCCATCGCCACACGTCCGTTAGCATTGCGGGCATGGACAAAGTTCTTGGGCAGATAGAAATCCTTTGCAAGGATGCTCGTGAGCACATTGTAGGCTTTCTTGTTGGCAGTGTTTGTTCCCCAGTCCGTAAGCGCCAACAGTTGTTTCTCGGTAATCGGATAGGTCAGCAGCGGCGAATCGTGTCCCTGTACGATCAGCTTGTAGCCGCCACCGTCAAATGCGATATGGGCTTGAAGCCCGTTGCGCATCAGTATGTCGCGCATTTCAGGCTGCAAGTCCATCGCTCTGGGGTTTGTATTGGTTCGTATTGCCATAGTCTGATGTTATGATTGTTATCCGCTATGCGTTTCCTTCCTCCATCGCCGCTTCCAGCTGTTCGTCCTTGTAGCGGACATATTCGGCGGCAGAATCATTCCCGATAACGAGGTTGCGTTCCTCACAGTAACGGGCATATTCCTCCTGCCACTCCGCGGAAAAATGGTTCACATAGTCGAGCCAGCCGTATTCGCCGCTCTGCATTTTCTCTATCAATACCTCTTCGGGATAATACTGGTGCTGTGCCATATCAATCGGTTTTTATTTGTGAATAGCTGCCGAGCGGTTGCGTTCCCCGGCTTTTTTCTGTTCGTTCCACAACTCTTCGGTATATTCCTCTTCCGGAACATAGTCGAGGTTTCCGTCATCATCCATGACCCAGCAACCGTAACAGCCGAACGTGTATTTGTCCCATTCACGCTTGGACTGTTCCCTCCATCGCTGCTCGTCGCCGGTACAGAAACGGATACCGGTCTTGGAATGAAGGTCAATACCTACCGTGACGGGCTCGTCGTCCACGACCAGCGTCAGCGGATCTCCGTGCTGCATTCCGTTCACCTCTGTTGCACCGAGATGCAGCTCCTCGGCCAGCACCTGCAGATTGCGCCCGATGATGGGCGTGGGAACATACATGACCTGCTTCGTCCCCGTGTCAATCTGGACGAAAGCCTTGTTGTGCCTGCCGTCAGCAGTTTCCACATCCGCGATGATGGCCTTGCCCTCAAGCAACTGTTTCTGCTGCGTTTCGTCAAAGCGTTCCAGCGGCGAAGATTTCAATGCCGGATAGAAGACCACGTCCGTCTGGCCACCTTCCATGCGGATAAGAGCGAATCGGGTACGGCTTTCCACCGTTTCTCCGTGCTCGTCGGTGACACGCACGGGAAGAACGGGCGAATGGCGTCCGTTGTAAATATCATCAAGGACGTGCATCGGCAGATCCTCGATCATCTCCTGCGTGAGCCCGAATCGGGCAAGCGTCGAAAAGGGAATCTCTTCAAATTCAAAATGCGCCTTTTTCATACTATATCAAGTTTGTAAAATTATGTTCGGCAAATATAGTATGACCTTGTAAATTCAAACAAAAACACAGATATATAAATGATTATAATATACCATTTTTATAACATTAGTACGATTTTCTTTGAATAATCGTACTAATTACGATAAAATATGCAAACTAATAGCAGAATGTATGGCCGTTCATGTCCAACATAGACAGACCATGCTAATTTTGCAGCATGAGAAAAATTTTATGGATGATTATATCAGGCATTTCGCTCAGTCTGATACCGGCAATGGCACAATTCAATACAGTTCCCTCCGCTTCCGATTACTATCGGGAGGAAAGTGTGCAGGCGGCCACCAAGGACAAGGAAACAGCTTCAGACAATACAGGTTCCGGGAAAGGTGTATCGGAAAACACCGGCAAATCCGGGGCTCGCGGCGATGTGCAAAGGCAGATGGTGGTTGAGCGTTACCTGAGTGTCAGTTATCCGTTACCGAGAATCAAGGTGACTTCTCCATACGGTTACAGGAAAGACCCCTTTACCGGCAAGCGTAAATTTCATGGGGGAATCGATTTGCAGGCACGTGGCGACAAGGTGCTGGCGATGATGGCGGGAACTGTCGTAAAGGTCGGGCAGGACAAGACTTCCGGCAAGTATGTTACGCTGCAGCACGGGAACTGCATGATCAGCTATTGCCACCTTTCAAAGATTCTCGTAGCCAGGGGAACAGCCGTCCGGCCGCGTGATGCGGTCGGTATTACCGGCTCTACAGGACGCAGCACGGGAGAACACCTGCATATCACCTGCCGCCTCAATGGCAAGAGTGTCGATCCCGCAATCCTTTTTGAACATGTCAGGAGAGTACAGCAGGAATGTGTTTCGGCACTGGCCGAACTATGACTTTTTTCTCCCTTTGATTGCATGGCTGATACTGTCGCCCCATACCGACATCCGGACGACGGACATCGGCGGCATGGAAAACGTCTTTCCATAGAAAATGGCGGCCACCACCTTGCCGCCGTGCCTTTCTATTTCCTCCTTGTAGTCGGACACACTCTGTCCGGTCGTCAGCACATCGTCAATGATAATGATTTCTTTTCCCTTTATATCACCGGTAATCTCGTAATTCCGCTCAAGGACACGGCTGTCCGCTCCGTCCGCTTCATGTAGGCTTTCCCGGGCATCGCAGATCACCGTATCGTACAGTCCTGATGTCAGATCCGGCCTGTGCTTGCCCATATACCAGTTCAGCCGCTTGAACCGCTGTTCATACTTTATCCAGTTGCTGCACGGCATGAACATGATATGATAAGGCTTGCCGTCCGCCTGTATGGCGGTCATACATGCCTTGAAAAACTCGATGCCGTGTATCTCTCCCTGCTTGAACCGGTAGATGGAACGGCAGAATGTCCGTTGTGCTTCATTGAGAAAATCATTGTACCGGGACGGATAGTAATAGCCGTAAAATGCAATCCGGATTCCACGGAACTTGAACGGTTTGAGCGGATGCCTGTCGTCGAACCGGTCGGGATACATGCAGCAGAACATACGGCAGGCGTCTCGATGTCCGGCCATCACCGCCATACGGCAATAGCGTTCCCTTTCGTCTTCCCGGCCTGTGCTTCGTGCGGCTGCATACGCCGCTTCCCCGGCTTTCCGCCGCCAGAAAGCGATGACATGCAGCAGTCCTACTGTAAGGATGATCAGTGACACGAATACAAACCTTTCACCCACCATGCTTTTATTCTACAGAATTGTTACAATTCATCTGGAAAGGATATGGAATTATTTATTTACTTTCACCCACCTAAAATCTCACTTGTTTTTGCCCAATAGTAAAACGCTTCCGGTGAATTGGCTTTCAACTTATTTAGTTTGTTGCTTAATGAAGGTCTGATTACCATATCTTTTACGTCAGCAGGATTATTTGAATAAGGTTCAATTTGTGAAATCCCTTTTTCAATCAGTGTGGCCAGATAGGCCGCCCTCGCAGAATCGACAATGGCATTCTCAATCGTATAACGCTGTTTGTACATGAATGATTTTACCCGTATAATACCGTCCTGTATCAAACCGAAATCTCCTTCTCCGGCTTTACCGCGTGTAGATATACAGAGTGCGGTCTGTCGGATGTCGTTGAAAACTTGTCCTACATCGGTACCCAAAGATCGGTATGACAATTCTACTTGTGCAATCCGATGGAATGCAGTCGAGGTTATCTGCAAGTCGGTGACATTTTCAAACAGTCTGCCAATATCAAACAGTTGCTTGGCTATCTCCATAGAGCAGGACTTGTCGTTTTTATAGTAAGGTATTCCGGTTGTGTTTGGGGCAAAAGCCGTCAATTTGTCGCCGAGAATATCATCTGCCGACGGAACAGTTACCATTAACGGATCGCCGTCAAGAGATATAAAGGGACTGTCTATGGCTACCAGCTGGGTCCGGCAATAATGGATGTCTTCATACAGTACATCCAACAGGATATACGACTGGGCTTCCGTATCATTCCGGTATGCTATTTTATAGAAGAACTTGGAGTGGCTCTTGGGAATATTTGCATCATTCCTCTGTTTGCGTTCTACAAGCTCCAGATCGATGAATCCGAAATCGACGAATTCTTTCAGATAATCTTCTATGTTTGTTCCTGGAGGACAGATTACATCAATGTCTATGGACAGACGGTGGACAGACTTGCCGATTATCAGCATTAATGATGTGCCTCCCTTGAAAATCAGAGGACATCCTGCTTTGACCAGCATCTCAAGCAAAGACAACGCACGGATGACTTTTTCAATCAGGTTCTTGTCATTGTAATGCAGTTCAGTGGACACATGGTCAATCCATTCTTTCGTAAAGCACTCTTTTTTTATCATTGTAAATTCAAGTTATTCAGGATGGACAATAATTCATCTTTGACTTTTCTTCTGTTGGAATATCTGAACAGACGGCTGCGGTTAACGGAATACATTCTGAAGGCATTCTCTATGATGTGTTCGCTTTCACTCCCTTGCAGGTAGAAGAAATCAGAATCTCTCAGAATATCTACCATAAGTTTTTCCAACGTGGGCATTGGAATGCCGGATACTTCCTGCAACGGAGCTTCTGAAACAAGGTTCTTCACGAAGATGGTCCTGCTGTCCATATCCACGTAGCGATATACTATATCTTTACCGGGACGCAGAAAAACCGGTCGGCCTTCGCCTTTTAGAAAATCAAAAATGGTTTCGGCCGAATCCCTCTCGGTTTCCACATAAATTATGCGGTTGGATGAAAGATGGTGTTGCAGGGGGGAAATGATTTCACCTTGGTAGATACAAAACTTGGCAAACGGGAAATTGGACTGCAACAGATTGAATACCTCTATTATATCGTCTGCTGGTTGGGGCGAGAATATCGGTTTCGTCACTTTGGCATACATTCCTCGGCCTGTTCTGATAAGCACGTTGCTATTTACGAGTTTGAACAAATGCCACAGCAGGGAAGATCTGTTGATGTCCATGCTCTTGCAGAGACTCTCAGACAAATCTTCTATATTAAAGTCATGATGTTTTTCGGCAAAACTCAGTATGGCTGATGTTGTTTCGTTACTCATATCATATTCGTTTTATGTCGCAAATATAACAAATTATCGGCACTAATATGAAATAGTGCCGATAATTTGTAACTGATATATGTGTATTTTTGCTTTGATTTATCTGTTTTTTTGGTTTATTATACATTTATAAAACAAATTTCACTGTCATTTATAAGGTTGTTATTGACAAATTATCGGCACTATTCTGAATTAGTGCCGATAATTTGCAGATGATACTTCGCTATTATATGATTGAATGTTTTTTTCTTAGTACATAGTCACCATATGACATTTATTTTGGATAATGGAAACAGATTCATTCGACTACGTGAAGCGGTCGGCGCTACCGCAAACTATTTGGGTGAGTATGATTTTGCCACAATTCTGAAGAGATTGGCCTTAAACTTTACGGGAATAATACGAATTTACTTTCCTGTCTTTAAGGTACTCAGAGACAATATGCTTGATTCTCCCAGATATAATTTTCATTTCTATATATTTTGAGCTTATGATTGTCTGTAAGCCTTAGGAGTCATACCCATGTGATGCTTAAAGTATTTTGAAAAGAACGAATGATTAGGGAAATTCAGCTCATTAGATATTTCCTGAATTGTCTTATTTGTTGAGCGTAGTAAAATCTTAGCTTCCAGAATAGTATATCTGTCTATCCAGTCGTGAGCCGTCAGTCCGCTTGTCTTCTTTATAATGTCTGACATATATTTTGTTGAAATAAACAGTTTTTCTGCATAGAAATCCAGTGTTCTGTTTTCCTTGTAGTGTTTTATTATCAGCTGAATAAATTTACTCAGTAATTCTTCTTTTCTCTCCTTTTTTTCCCGTTTATCAGAGTTTATCAATAATCCGGCGATATAATAAATCAGAGCCTGCAGTATAGAGCTTATCATTTTATCCCTATATACTGACTGGTCTTTAAGTCTTTGGATAAAGAAATCATAAAACTGGTAAATTTAATATATAACTATTTAACCATTTGTAAATGAGTAGTTTATGAATTTTGTTTCTGAAACAAGAAACAAATCAGGAACAAAAATGGTTTTTTAGGTAAATCCTCGTTTTTTTGTTTGCATTACTTTTCATTCCTTTCACTTGCTTGCAATCAAAGCACCAATCCAAGCTATTACAATGCTTTCTCATCCTGATTCAATATATGTTTTTTCATATATCCAGGAATTCGCAGCGAAAAGAGAAAAGTATTGTTTTCAATGATCGATATCAATATGTGCAAAGTTAAAAATAATCATCCAAGCAATCAAATATTTGTCTATTTTTAGTTTACTTTAGTTTAGCATATATATAGGCTAATGGACTAAACTAAACTGTTTTTGCTCACTCTGCCACTCCCTTTTTAGACAGCAGAAAGTGGACTCCCTTTGACTCCGTCCTTTCTCTTTTCGCTGCAATATATTCCTTTATAAGTTTACGAGTAAATATTTGTCCCTATAAGCATTCGACTTCGGGCTATTTGATGAATTGTGCCGCAAAGGTATTTGTCATGTCTTTCTTGTATGCAAGGTATCCTTGAGGTTCACAACAAAATCTCCACCTTAGCGGTAGTATTTGGTCGTGAAACCTTGCATAAAGAGCCATGACACCTTATGAAGCGACATAATTAATCAAGCCTGAAGTAGTAAATGCTACATGAGGGAAAAAAAGAAAACTTAAAATAGAATTATATGGCAAATTATGCGACAAACATTTTCTACGCAAGTACGGAAAACCAAAATGACCTCAATAAGATAGAGGCTTTCTTGGATGACAATTTCAGTTGTTATGCAAACAAGTATGGCAATTCTGTTGATGCAGAATTTCCTTCCCGGTGGGAATATCCAGAAAAAGAAATGGACCAATTGGTTGCCTCACTGGAAGCAAAAGATAAAGTCTATATTAAAATTCTAACTTATGAATTTGAAAATGAATATGTGAGTTTTAGAATCTTCTCTCAAGGCAAGTGGGAAATAAAAATATAATAGTGATGAGCAACAGAACATTTGATAACGAAAGCGATATTATAGGTTTATCCTGTACTTTATCCACGGCTTATAAAGGCTACACGGAAGGTGTAATTGTGGACGACTATGGCACTACCATAGTTGTCCGCCTTGAAAGCGGCAAAGAGATTTCAGTATTCCGAGATGAAATTATTATTCATGATTAAGCAATATGGCACAGATAGCAACAAAATTCGTTCAATGGGATGTTCCGGAGCTGGCAACATTACAAGGCAGCCGAGTGTATAAGTTACGGGAACATCTGAATAATGGCGGCAAACTCAATAGAGAAGACAAGAATTGGATTACTCGCAACGTGAGCGAAAGCACCTATTTCAAACGGGGGATTGCCTTGAGCGGTTATCATTTTGATTTTTCCGATGTTCTCAAGCGGTATTTCGTCAAACAATACGGGCATATCCAAGAATATTATGCCATAGACAAAACCGCATTACGCTCAATACTGTATGGCAGGATTGAGGATATAGTTGAAGTAGTACGTTAGAATACATGGCTTATGGGAAAATTTGAATTTTATCAAGACTGTAAAGTCACAAGTTGGGAAAGAGACTATTTCACTGTGGAAGCCAACAGTTATGAGGAAGCAGAGGCAATCGTCCGGTCCTGGCGTTGCAAAGATGTTTCGAATATCATTGACAGCCGTCTTTCTCATGGAAGAAGTGAGGCTTTGCGTGATACTTCCGAGCTTTTGTTTCCCGAAGAAAACGATGGTTACTCGACTATTGAGATTTTCAACCAGGAAGGAGAATCTATCATGACTAATGCACTAAACGAAGACAATTATGAACGTAACGATTGAACACCCTTTTTGCCCTTACTGCAGCGAAGTGACAAATCTATATTTCAGAATTATTAACACGCTTCTTTTTTCAAAAGACGAAAACGAACTTCGCACAAGCATGGAGAGTCTAAAGAAAGAGACCCGGCTTGACGAGTATTTCACGTTCGGCTATGGGGCACACCATCTTTGGATATGCCAACGAAAACCGAGCGACAAAAACAAAATCTTTCCACACCGCATCATGATGATCCAATTCTGACATGGAGCCTCTGTACTATACGGACTGGAGTTGAATATTCAGTTCCAGCCCGTAACTTCATTTACCGCAATAACCTTTTATATCCAAAACTTCATTGAGACGCAGATGGCCATTGGCCGGACAATGATTTTTGCCGGATTATCCATTTATATTCTCTTTTGGCTGCGCCATATCCCTTTATAAAATAGAAGCTGAAACTCGCATAACGCGCCCGTTCCGCTTTGTCTCCCAATCGGGCTTCAGCCCTTTTTTCATTTTGCCTTCTTTTCCCTCATTTCTCTTGCCGGATAAAGGCTGCAACACCGATACGCCAGCACCCCTTTGCCAATTCTTCGTCTTACGGCCTTTCCCACGCCGCAGCTTATACGCTTACTGCCAGTACGGCATATCATCCTTGCCGCTTCAAATCATGAGACATGGTGCTGTTTCCCGTCAGAAGCTCTTCTTCCTATGCCAGCCGAGAGTTGAAACCAATTCGTGCCCATTGACAGCACCGTCCGTCTTTATTATTCCTTTAACCAGTTGCCAATTGTTTTTCCTCTTCTTTTTCGTGACTGCTTTCTATTGAAGTCGCCATATCGTTTTTCGTTGCAAAGTTAGTATGCAGCCGGGCGCGACCCATGGTCTTGACCAATGGCGTAACAGTACAAATCTTCCTTTATCAAGCCTCCGGTTTGGGAGAACCCCAAAATAAAGAGTATTTATACGTTATCCTTGGTGCATCCCTTTACTGCACCTACTTTTTATGCACCGTAAAACTGATTTATTAACTTCAAAAAGCAATCGAAATGAAAAAGTACGAGAACAATTTCGCAGTAACCGGTTATGTCGCAAAAGACGCCGAGGTTTATCAATTCACCAACACAAGTGTCGCACGTTTCCCTCTGGCTGTTGCCCGCCAGGAGAAGATCGGCGAAGAAACCAAGCGCATATCCGCTTTCATGAACATTGAAGCGTGGCGCAAGAATGAAAATTCCGGGTCGTTTGACCAGCTTACCAAAGGTACGCTGCTGACCGTGGAAGGCTACTTCAAGCCTGAAGAATGGACTGACAAAGATGGAGTGCAGCACAACCGCATCGTGACGGTTGCAGTCAAATTCTATCCGGCTGTCGAGAAGGAGGAAGAAGTTCCTTCGAAACCGGCAAAAGAAGCGAAAAAGGGCAAGAAGTAATCCCTGTTTTCCTGACAAAGCGGCTTTCGGGCCGCTTTTGTTTTGCTCGAAGCCTTCCGTAATATAGCCTTTTGTATTTCACGTTTTCCCCTTTTATTGCAATGCCTGAAATTCCCTACACGCCTATTTCGAAAGCCCGGTTATTTATTCTGCAAAGTTTGATTGCCGGTTGTTTGTCCTGTCAAGGAACGCTTATGCTTGCTGCTGAAAAATCTTCCTTTCCGACATGTCGGAAAGAGTATTTTTCGCATCCTCCTTGCCTGACAGACCGCCAATCTTGTGGGCAGAAAAATAATCAACCTTCCGATACAGGATGTATCAGAGGGAAATAAAAACAACTAAAAATTTTAATGATATGACATTCAGAGCATTTATGGCAGAGAACGGGTATAACGTACAGACTACTTTTTGGGAAGATTTTTCAGCGGCCGACATTTTCGGGTTATCGGCTATTCAGGACACTTTCAACCGTGCCTTTGAAGAGTGGAAAGGCAACTGCAAGTACCTTACGGAATTGGTGTTGGTATTGAATCACAAGATATGGCAGCACTATAAAACGAAACCGAATGTGGCGGCGTTGTATGATGCACTCTGGAGACAGGCAGACCAGTATGCGGTTGAGAATCTGAAGGACGAAGAGTTAAGCTATTATTATGACGTAACGGACTGATTGTATAACAAGTTAATGTAAATTGAGTATGAACACGAATAACAAGCCAAGCACAGCAGGAAGGACAACGGCTGATGATATATTGCAACGAGACGCACGGTTCAGATATATGCTGTTAGCCAGGATGCAGTCAGATTGTGAGTATTATTTGGATTACGGAGGCAGAGACCCCAAACGCCTGTGGGCAGGTGATGAAGAACGGCAAATCGATTTAATGATAAAGTTGCACGACAGCTTCAAGGAAGGAGAAAAGCCGCAGTGGCTGACAATGGACAAGATTTTGGAATACAAAAAGGAAATGATGGTGATGGTTGAGTAATTTGCGATATTTTACTTATTGTTATCATTTGAGAGCAAATTACTTTGCTCTCATTCTATTTGCCCCCATTTTAGCATTATGACACCTCAGAATAATTATTTACTTGCTTGATTATTGTCCTTTTTTATACCAATTGAATGCAAATCTATGCATAACCAAAAGATTTACAGCACCGATTATAATGCCTACAACAGCATAGATGAATAATTCCTTAAATGTTAAAATATAACTGGCTTTTTCAATTGCAAATATGCAATAAGGGATACACAGAATGGTCGTTATAATTGCCGGTATGTATTTTTTCCAAATTACAAATTGAAGAAAATGTATGATAAGATGAATGCTAAATGCAGTCAAAATACAGTACCAATAAATAATATTATTGGTCAACACACTTGTTATGGTCAGTATCGACACAATAAAAAACTCTTCTGCAACAATGATAGAAAAATTCCGTGTGTCAATATCCATAAATTTATTCATACGTTGTGCTATCCTTGGAAATCGCCTATCAAAATCGGAACGGTTCTTATTCATCCATTTCTCAATCATGATTATTTCTTCAAATTCATGTATCATGAAAATGATGGGAAAAAGAAGTAGTATAAATTTATCCATAACATAATTTATCCATCACGAAATAGTCCATTATTTTTAGGACCATATCCAGTTTTCATACTTTTTTACTGTTCCCATGCGTGAACAGTTGGCTGCAATGATTATTTATCATGACGGAAGCTGCTTTTGCTGAATCCGCCGAATATGCCCTTCACGATTTTGCAAAAGACATAAAGTACCAATACTACGACTATAATTTCTCCCATATCCTTTTTATATTTAGCGTTACAAATTTCCAATAAGGGTCAGAGGCTTCCCTAAATATACTTAAACTGACAGGCAAATCCGTCACTAATATGGTATCGGTTGCCTTGACTTCCTATTTCCGATTTCCAGGTACGCGGCCAGGTTTCCTGCTGAGTGCCACATTGTACTTGCCTAAAATTTGGTACACAGTACTTTTGCTCTTGACATTGCAATGCGCCATGATTTCATTGACTGAATACCCGTTGTTGTACATGTCCACAGCTATTTTATCCCGCTCGGTCTTGCTCAACATTTTGCTCGTCTTCACCGGTACACTGATACTCTGTTGCAGGCGTATCACCCGGTCAGATGACTTGCGTAATACAGCCACTTCTTCCGGAAGAGATCCGAACATGGTCAGCACCTCCGCCGCCGTCGTGTCCGGAAACAATTCACCACGGGAGTCAATCTTGTCATGGATGGAAATAATGCGGACCACTTTGATCCGGCATAACTCTATCAATGCGGCCAACTCCCTCAAACCGCGCACGGCGTTACTGAATTTCGAGACAACCAGTTCGTCCCCTCTCTCAAGATTTGTCATGAGCTGTTTCCAGCGAGGTCTGAGCGTCTCGTGCTGGACTGATTCCTCTATCACTTGTACACAACCGTACTGGCACATCCATTCCTTGTCCGCATCATATTCATCATACGAATTTGCCTTAAATATATAACCAACTTTTGCCATGTCAATATCCAATACAAATGATAACAAGTGCAAATATACAAGTTTTATTTGAGTGGCCAAATCAAACCATTATAAAAATCGAACTATTTATTTTTTAGTCCTTTTTCTTTTCACTTGTTTTCATTGATAATCATACTATTAAGTACGATATTGAAAAATGCACAAAATACAGTCCCAATGGTATTAAGTATAGAAAATTATATATAGTTTTGCGTGAAATAGTACGAAACATATAGTATGAAAATTCAAAAAACGAACCTTAAAGCATCAAGTTTTTTACACATGATAGCTGCCGCTTCAATCACGGTATGCATGTTCACATCATGTAATGGCGGATTGACTGAACAGTCCGAAAGCGATCCTGCCGGTACATACAGAAATTATCTGCTCGAAGTAAGGAAGATGAAATCTATTTCATTTGAAGAGCTGTCAGAAAACCTTTGCCAATGGCAAGCCATAAGAGATTCCGTTTTTAACCATGTCCGGCAGGACACGGTTGGGATCCATGGTCAAGACCTTCGTAAAACATGTGAAGGCATACATGATTCCCTACGCCTGGAGTTCTCGCGTCTGGCTTTGTCAAGGCCACGTTCCTATCAGGAGTTATTCCTATTGAAAAGAAAACTTTCATCTAATGACAAAGACAATGGATTAATCCGGACCGTGGAAAAGATCCGTCCATTCTTTGAGTCATTAGATAAACGCCCAATCCATAAGGGAGACAGGAAGCAAATCATTTCGGATTATCGTACTTTGCTGGCCAACACTCTCCGAAATGGCATACACGGGACAGATGACATGACAGAGTTCATCGGAAAAGAGGATGCTATTTTTCGGGCGTTCTTGCCATATCTGTGCAGCATTGGTGATGAAGACATTTCCGATATAACGCGTGATACGGAAAAATGCTGTTTGCAGATTTTGTTTGCCGCCGAACGTAAAGAGATACCTCACCAGGATGCCCTCGTTTACCTGGCCATGCGAACCAATCGCAGACTGATACTTAATACCGGAACCTGCATCAATGACATTCATAATCAAAAGGTCCAAACAAAAGCACAAGCCTACGCATATATCTGGATGCTTATGCGCCCATACGTTTCTATGGACAGTTTCCACCTGTCGATGCTTTCTTCCAAAGACCAGGAACAGCTTGAACGGTTTGCCGCACAGACACCGGCCATATTTGAGACTTTGTGCCGAATCTTGAACTCGGGAGACAACCGCCTGGATGAATTACCCGGAATGCTTATGGAGATTTACATTCACACGCTATAAACATAAAATCAAATGAATATGCTACGACACTTTCTGAAAGACTTTATGACGTTTGTCCCCCTTCAGTTGCCACAGCTGCTCGATGTAACCACTATGGAGGAGCCGCAGTTTTACGGGGACTATGTCCTGCTGACTTTTCCATTGCATGATCCTTATGACCTGGAAGAAGTGATGGATATGCTGGAGGATGATATGGAACTGATTGTGCTTTATCATCACATTCCTATGCAAGACGAACCGTTCGGCCATAGTACATGCGCTTACTCCAATCCATCTTTCGGCCAAATGTTCAAGGTGAACGCGAAGACTGATTCCGATGGCAAGGTCCATACCGTCCTTGTAACCATATATGATTCACTTGAACAAATGTACGGGGATCTCTGCCTTGACTTGCAACTCCATTCTAAAAGCGGAAAGCTGAAATACCAGAAGAACAAGGAGGACATACTTATTGACTTTTTATAAAAACAACATCATCATGAGAAATACATTATACAGGCAGATGGTCTATTGGATCAATGCCCACCGAACATGGATAGAGGTCGCAGACGACAACCTCTATAAAGAACATATCATCTCAAGAAGTGACAGGACGGACTACCTTGTCTCCCGAACTTTGGTCCTGCGGGCGTTCAAGACAAACGGAACATACCTCGAAGGTACCACATGGGCCATCCCTGAACATGAACTGAACAAAGCTTTGGCTATCTATCGCAAACAGGACCGGTCATTCAAGCAGCGAATCAAAAAAGCTGCAATGAACCTCACGGCCGTGGATGCCGAAACCATTATCCGCTTGGCAACTTATGATATTGTCCACTTGGAACTCAGAGCAACACCTATACACGTACCCGAAAAACCATATTACTTATGTTACTGAAAATATTGCAACTCATCTTTTGCGTGACCCCTCTTGTACTGTCATTGATATTGTACAAAAAGCCATACCGGTTTATGGCAAAGTTTCACGCTTCCATGAAACAAAACATCAGAGCCCGCAAACTTTATACACGGGTGATTCTGTTCCTGCTACTGCTTTTCCACTATGTCTATGCAAGTGGACATGCTGGTGAATTCGGCATCCTGGTATCAACCGTTATCTGTGCCGCTATGTTCTCGTTCAAGCTGGCGGACAGGTGTCTGAGCCGTTTGCATGATTCCATGGGTCTGTTTGCCGGCATCAGTGCTATAACATTGGTCAGCTGCTTTGAACCGTATCTGTACACTACTACCGTAACTGCGTACTATATTCTTTTGGCAGCCCTGTTCTATCCCTCTGCTCCGGTCACAGCCGAATGCGATGATGAAGAAAAGGCTGAAGGAACGACAACGCATCCTGAAACGATATCCGAAAAGAAACACGATAATCATCACGCGATGGTGTCTTTGAAGCGGACAAAGGCAGCATTTCAGAAACTCCGCACTGTAATAATCATTAAAACAAAGTAAAATGGAAAATAGTCAAGAGAATACGACCTTTATATTGGCAGATGTCAAGGTGTTCGATTTCCTGAAGGAGAAAGCCGGAGACCGTAAAACGAAGACGGAAGCGTATTGGGACTTGCTGGACAGATCAATGGCAGGTTTTGTTTCTCCATTTGTAAGAAAATTGGAGCGAAAACTTCTTCCCAACCAATGTCATGTGACAATCTCCGATCTTGCAGAATTCTGGCATTGGCATCGTGCCACTGTCCGAACCTTTCTGGATGCTCTGGAATCTTTCGGGCTACTTGAACGCACAAAACTTAATAAAAGCGTCATCATCACCATGACCGTGCAGTCTGGAAAAAATGCAACAGCCGGAACTGAGCAGGATGAGCCGGACTTTGCCACACGAATCGGCAGTATATTGTCCGAATGGGTCATCGGCAAAAAGACATCGGAGGATGCCGGTCATTCATGTGGCCAGGCTCTTTGCCAGGCATTAGCCGCCATTGCCGGTAAAGATAATTCTCAGGCTTCCGGCAACGGCACCGATACGGTATCGGCAGAAGTCGTCAGACAGGAAGAAAAACTAAGGGAAACAATATTAGAGTGTATTGCCAATGCCGCTCTCCAGCGTGTGTTGCGTAAGTCAAGATTCGATAACAGTTCACAACTGTCGCAGTTCTTCACCCTTGACCTCGGCGGTGGATGGGGCGCGTTTATCGAGACCGCCAAAGAGCTTGCGGAGCTTGTATTTAATCCCGAAACATCCGGCGCAGGTGTTGATATGGACAGGAACAAAGAACTCCTTAAATCGTTCCGTATTCCCTTTTTATCGCTTGCGGCAAAAGCCCAGACATTGTCGGACTGAACCGGGAAACGAAAATGAATTGTATAACCAGGAACAATCCATCCCTATCTCAGTCCTGACATCCTTCCAGTTTTATGAGGCAAGTGGGCTTGCCCACATGCCACGAAACAGAGGGAGTGGGTAGCCTAATACCCCTGCCGACTAACGTCGCAGGGAGACATGTCCGAACAAGCAGCAAGCTGGGACATGATGGATTGTACAAAACAAAACGGAAACAATATGGCAAATGCAAAACAGGTACTTGACGTACATGTATCCAAAGGGATAACAGTGGCTCAGAGTAATGAACATATGCGCAATTGGACAGAGAAAGGTTGGAAAAGGGCAACTGACCTTGGTAATTATGACCCGACACGTGAACACCTGAATTTTGAAGTCGTATCAGGAGGTAAGATCCGTCCTATCGACAAAGGCCGGAGCATTCCTGAGCGAATGGCTGAACTGTTGCATAAACGAGGCATAAAGGATCCCAATGAAGGTTTGGAAGAACCGAGATTCCGTACAGTCGTAAATATCATTTTTGGGGGCTCTCGCACACGGATGCAGGAACTCGCATTTGGCAAGCAGGAAGTCGATTTTGAAAAAGGTGCGGACAATAGACACATAAAAAGGAAGAGTGAGATTGAACGTTGGGCAAAGGATGTCTATTCATTTGTCTGCGGCAGATATGGTGAACAGAATATTGCCGCATTCATTGTACATCTGGATGAGTTGAATCCACATGTGCATTGTACTTTGCTGCCAATCAAAGATGGGAAGTTTGCGTACAAGGAGATATTTGCCGGTAAGGACAAATATGAATTCAGCGAGCGCATGAAACAGCTTCATACGGACTTTTATGCAGAAGTCAATAGCAAATGGGGCATGTCCAGAGGCTCAAGTGTTTCCGAAACGGGAAAGAAGCATCGCAGTACAGAAGAATACCGTCGTATGCTGTCAGAGGAATGCTCTACAATAGAAGAGAATATCAGCCGCCATCAGCAAGTCCTTTCCTCTCTCCATTCGGACATCCGGATGGCAGAGCGCAGGGTCAAGGGCTTGACTTCAATGGTGGAAAACTTGAAAAAGGAGCAGGCCGAAAAAGAAGCCCAATTGTCGGCACTCAAAAATGATATGGAAGCCCGGAAAGGTGATGCACAGACTTTATCTGCCGAGAAAGAAAAGCTCGAAAATGAGCTGGCCGCTATCCAGAATAAATTGGCAGACAAACAGGAGAAGCTACAGACCGCTGACCGACAACTTTCCGAGCTCAAGGAAAATATGGATGCCATTCAGGAGCGGACAGAAGAACTGAAGGAAGAAGCATACAAATACTCGCGTGATGTCCATTCCAAAGTGGACAGTCTGCTCAAGGATGCCATGTTGGAGAATATGGTCAATGAGTGGCGGGAAATGTCGGCACAGATGAAGCCTTCCGAACGGCAACAGTTCGATGACACGCTCCTGTGTTCCGTGGCGGAACGGGGGACGGAAGTCATGCGCTGTGCGACAATGCTGTTTCTTGGAATGGTCGATGATGCCACAACATTTGCCGAAACACATGGCGGCGGAGGTGGCGGAAATGACCTCAAGTGGGGACGTGATGAAGACGAGGACAACCGTGCCTGGGCTCTCCGGTGCATGAAGATGGCAAGTCGCATGATGCGTCCTTCCAGTGGCAAAAAAGCCAAACGATAAATGGCAGAAATGTATTACAATCAAAGTTATAACAAATAAAAATCATTTGAATATGACAAAACAAATCATTCTTATCTTTGCCGTTCTCTGCTCCGTGCAGGTACAGGCAAATTCACGATATACAGAAAGAGATACTGTACAACATGAGTTCTTCCATGATGCCACAGAACTGTTCCAACCCCTCCAGCCGGTCTATCTTGACGGTGTGGTAGTGCCAAGGACCGGGAGTGGCAATTGGTTTGTCAGTGTCACCGGAGGTGTAACCGCTTTTCTCGGAACGCCTCTTGGCTGCGAAGATCTGTTCGGACGTGTGAAACCCTCGTACAACCTTGCCGTCGGAAAATGGTTTACTCCTGCCGTTGGCGTCCGCATACATTACAGCGGTTTGCAATTCAAAGATGCCGGGTTATCCACGAAAAATTACCATAGCGTCCATGCAGACCTGCTATGGAACCTGCTTGGTTATCGGTATTCCGGACAGGAGCAGACACGCTGGGGACTTGCCCCATTTGTCGGAGTCGGACTGATACACAATTCCTCCAACAAGACTTCTCCTTTCGCCTTCTCATACGGTATTCAGGGACAATATCGGATTTCAAAACGGGTAAGTGCAGTACTGGAGTTCTCGGGGACAACAACCTCACAAAAATTTGATGGCTATGGCCGAACAAACCGCCTGGGTGATCATATGGTATCACTGACAGCCGGATTCACCTTCCATCTCGGGAAAATAGGTTGGAAACGAGCTGCTGATGTCACGCATTACATCCACAGGAATGAACAGCTCATCGATTATTCCCGTGCCTTGTCCGAGAAGAACAGCCGCTATGCCGGACAACATGACCGCGACAAACGAACGCTTGCTGAACTGAAGAAGATTCTGGAAATCGAAGGTCTGCTTGATACCTACGGACACTTGCTGGAAGATGAGAAGAATGGACAACAAGGATATCCTGTAAACAATTATAGTGGGTTGAACTCATTGCGTGCAAGACTGAAACACAGACATTGGGACGGAATATCTCCTCTCGATACGGCATTCATTCATAACAACAATAACAACAAGGACAAACAGAATCCGGATTCCCTGGTATCGAATAAATTCATAACGGCTGAAGGGCACAATCCCATGGTTGTGAATCATGTCTCGGATAGCTGTATCGGAGCTCCTGTATATTTCTTTTTCACTCTTAACACTGCCCGCCTGACAGATGTTTCACAGAAACTCAATCTGGATGAATTGGCAAGGGTCGCAAAGAAATATGACTTGCATGTAAGAGTTACCGGGGCTGCGGACAGTTCTACAGGGACATCCGGCATCAATGATTCATTGAGCCAGTCAAGAGCGGACTTTATCGTTTCGGAACTGAAAAAGCGCGGCATTCCTGCAGAAAGGATCACAAAAATCAGCAGAGGTGGAATTGCCGACTATCTGCCGACCGAAGCCAACAGACACACGAAAGTTGAACTGTTTTAGCCATAGAGAATCTATTATTAACCAAAAGCCTCTCCGCTGTGAAGCGCAGAGGCTTTTTACTTGATACCTGGTATGTACGTATTCCGAAAGGAATCATTTGGAGGCTTCCAGTGATTCTTTTCTGAACTGTTTCAGAAGCTTTTCAAGTTCAAGTGACGCTTTACGGGCACGCATTCCTGCTGCCTTATTGCCTTTTTCAATCTGAAGTTTGGCATTCTCTGAAAACTGAGCGAACAATTCGCTGATCTGAGCAAATGAATTTTCCATTACTTTGTACTTTTATGAAACATTATTGCAAAACGTGGACAGTAATTTTCTGCACAATATCTAATGCAGATGTTATGCCTGACAAGTCTGAATAAATATCCCCCGAACTCCCATCCGGACTACTGTGTCCTATCAATTTGGCTTCATATAAATTCTGATGTAATGAAGTATCTACCAATACAGAGTAAACGAGGGCTGGCTGGCCACTGCCTTCTTTTCCTCCCGAATAATTAAGCGCTCCTTGGGTGGCAGATTTCGGATAACTTTCATTAAAGTCAGTGGAATGATTTACTTCAATTTTAACGACGAATTTTTCTAAACCGTTAGTGGGGGAAAATGCTACTTTGAAACTTCCTTTCGGTGTTGCTCCGGTTACGGCATCTGGCAATGGCTTGTTCTTGGTGGGTGAATACAATCCATCCTCGTAGCGAACTCCACGGGAATGACACCAATGTGGCAAAGCTTCCTGCCGTCTGTTGCCTCCAGACATAATCCATGACTGGGTGGCAATTCTATTTGTTACATAAACGGTTGAGACATAATTTCCGCAGGTGTCTTCAATCCATATTGCAATTTGGGGATCATTTTTCCGGCTTATTCCCAAAAATAAAGGAAATTCATGCTTCCACGCTTCCCCCTGTTCTATGAAGACTGTTACATTCCCTTCTTTATATTTAGCTACGTTGGAATGGCATGAAAATAAGCAGCTGCCCATAAGCACAAAGCTTAGCAATACATTCATATATTTCATTATTTTAGATCTTTATTATTCATTTCTTCATAGAGAAACCAATCCACATAGTTGGAAATAATTTTTTCCAGTTTCTTCCAAGACTCTGGTAGACTAAAATCTATGCTATTAAAAAGACTATATTGGCAGGTAAACAACACGATGTAGTTAATAGCAGCAATAATTATGGTTATATAAAATTTACAGTCATCGCATTTGTTGCCTAACCGTTTCTCCAGTTCTTCCTGCAACTTATGTCCGCTTACTTCCCGCTCTAATTGTATTGCCCGAAAAGTCGAATTTCCAGATAATTCCCATATATATAATTCTCGCATAAGATGACTTTCTCTCAAATAACTAACCTGAGTTGACAATACCTCTTTTACTATTGTATGTATGTCAGAATTTTCTGCTTGTGCTACTCGTTCGGCAAATTCTCGGTAAGCAAAAGAGTAAAAGTCATTATGTTTTGCCCATGCAACCAGTAAACCTTCCAATCCACCGAAATAACGGTATATCAATACTTTGTCACATTTTGCCTGACGTGCAATATGATTGACACCCAATTTGGTGAATCCTTCCTCTTCGATAATTGTACTCACTGCTGTAAGTAACTTTTTTTCTGTTTCTCTCAATTCCATTATCTTTATGTCACTATTCGGTGACAAAGATAAACCTCTGAGCGGTGACATCCAAAAGAAAGATGTTGTTTTTATCGTATAGTAATTATTTTCCCTTTTGTAATTCCTTAAAAATTCTTCTTAATCTTATTCCTTTTGGTTTCCCTTGCCAGAGAGATTTCATATGCAAAGGTACAGCGACGGACGGTCGCCAAGTACCGCTGTGCTAACGGCTCCCGGATCTTCACGGCAGCCTTCCACAAATCGAAGATTTGGGTATTCCGCTTTATCCTGTCACTGTTTACTTGTCTTGTTCGTCCTATGCTCGCTGTCTGTCCTGCATAAAAATCATTCCCCGACAAGAAGCCGGAAGAGCTTCGATAAGAGGGATAACAAAAACAATGTTCAACAATTAAATTATTACGATTATGCCGAATTGGTGCAGTACTGCGTATGTGATAGATGGCGACGCAAAAGAAGTGAAGCAACTGTATGAGTTGATGAAAGGACTGGAAGAACGTAAGACACCTTCAGTAGAAAACGGATTTGGGACTACTTGGCTGGGATGTCTCGTGGATGCTTTGGGTAAGGATTGGAACGATGTACGTTGCCGTGGCTCTTGGAACGGACTTGAAATGGACGGTGATGTATTGAAGTTTTCCACAGAAACAGCGTGGGCCCCATGCAGTGAGACATTTGACCTTGTGAGGGAGGCGTTCCCCAATCTTCGCTATTACTTTCAGGCGGAAGAGCCAGGCATGGAAGTATATGAAACAAACGATGAATTTGGTACATATTTCAGTGACAGGTTCTTCTTGGACGCATGTTCCCCAGAGGAAGAGTATCTCAGTGAATATTTCGAGACCCAAGAAGATGCGTTCGCTTGGCTTGAAGAAAAATGCGGAGAGCCGATAAAGTCAGCAGAGGATGTCAAGGCACTTGACGAACGCTGGCAAAGCAAGAGCGAAGATGCCTTCTGCTACCTGCATGAATTTCAAATAGTAAACTAATTCAATCCGACATCAGCAAATGATTCCCGAGCATTATTTGTTCGGGAGTCTTTTCTATGCTTTTATAGACCGCCTGTTTTACAAAATTGCGCTGGAGGCGCATACCCATTTATATTCGGCCAGGTTATTCCTCTTGTAAGAAATATATGATTTCCTACCTGCCGGCACTTTCTTGTCGGAGAGATTTTATATGCGAAGGTACAGCGACGGACGGTCGCCAAGTACCGCTATGCTAACGGTTCCCGGATATTCACGGCAGCCTTCCGCAAATCATAGATTTGGGTATTCCGCTTTATCCTGTCCACTGTTTACTTGTCTTGTTCGTCCTATGCTCGCTGTCTGTCCTGCATAAAAATCATTCCCTGACAAGAAAGCCGAAAGGCTTCAAGAAAAGGGAAATAAAAACAACAACTTAAAATTCAGAATTATGCACAGCAGAGTTTTTCAAATTTCAACAACGCAGATAGACAAGGAAAACTATCTGAACGAAGACACCCTCAATCAGGGCGACAACAGTTTTTACGATTATTGTGCCGACATCAGCGATGAAGAGCGCAAGGAAGAGATAACCAATTTAGTCAATTCCATCCTGCCGAAAGGAATGTTCGAACTTGTATCGGAAGACACGATACGTTATACAGGTGATGGCATGGAACAATGGAAAGAGAAGTATGTCGCAGAAATCCGGAAGAAAGCGGAAGCCATTACTGTCGAAAATATGTTTGAGTGGAGTTCTACATATTACCTCAAGCAGGCAATAGATAATCCGCTGGATACCGGCTATCATTTTTATCTGGACGGAGACGGATGCCAGTCATTTGCCGAGCCATCCTTTGAGTTCATGCTTTTTGTCAGCTCTCTTGAACCCGGCACTTTACTCTATGTCGGAGGCGTCATTGATTATCACTTCTGACGGTATATGTCGTATAGCCACCCGCTACCATGCGGGTGGTTTCACCCAACTCATTTAATGAAGTACAGCAATTGAAAGTATTACAATGAAGACAAAAACACTCCATAGTCAGGATGCAAAAAAAGTTGGCATCAGCAGTTTTCCCAATTTTCACAAGTCAGGAAGCATCAGTGGAATGAAAAAAGTCTATTATGGACGGGACGCCCTGCTTGTGCGTTGTGGCAGTTATATTTACAATGTGTCAAGTGCCCCTGAAATATACTACAAAGTAGCACATTAGTATTTTAGTAAAGTAGTAAAATAGTAGAATAGTAAATAAGTAAAATAGTAACATGAAGACTTGCAGAAAAGATTTTCAAGGCAGGAAAAGCACAACGGTTCTTAAATTGCTTTGCCGTAATATAGCTGCCGGACGTTTTAACTGGCGGAGATACTGTACGCCTCAGACTTATTTCGGTCAGGAGATTTGCGTTACACCATTGCACTGTTCCTATGGCCAAATCGGCTACACCGTGCATTTCCCTTACTCCAACATGCCGGAAGTGGAATATGATTGGGAAATGGGAAAATTGACAATAGATGAAGCCAACGAAAGCACATCCTTCTCGCCACCTGTGATGAACAACGTATCGCCTTTGGCGGGCAGTTGTTCCAAGCCGAAGCAATAGTTTTCGCCGAAGTTGCCACCATACAGAAATCGTATTTCCGAAAACGGACGGTAGATTTTTACATGCCGTTTTCCCAAATAGCCGAATATCGGTTCTTGTTCCGATGACGTAAAAAAGAACGGTTTCCCTTCGCTGTTCTCGCTGCGAAACTCTTTCAGGGAAACCGTTTTGTAGGCTTTGAGTATTTCGGCAGTGATTCCATATTGTTGCCAAAAGGCAATTTCTTTCGGTGAAAATTGCTTTTGAACAGTGGAGTAAGGCTTGTTTTTCTTGGATTCTATGACTGCTTCCTTTGGTATAACAGGCGAGACTGATACAACAAACGAAGTGTCTTCTTCATCCAAACCTAAATTCAAGTCACGATTTATCGTTTGCAATACCTCAACAAAGTCTTTCGGATTCTTACAATTCAAGCCTTTCAACTTGGCAACCAAACTAAAGCAATCGCCACTGAACTCATCGTTTCCGAAGTCTTTCATCCGATAGGTATTTGTTCGGCGGTCGTAATAGACATTGCAGGAAGCTCGTTTGTCTTCGTACAACGGATTCAGGAAATTCCGTCCGACACGCCATTGTCCTTGAATATAATGCCGGAACACATTCAAACCATTATCGGTCAATTGTAGTACAGTGTCTTTATTTACCATTGAGCAGATAGTTTTTACGGAATTGTTCTAAAGTTTGCGGATTACAGGTAATCAGGCGTTCGTTCAATGCCCGTTCGATGTCGGACAGACGATACAGACAACGGCCACGAAACAGGGAATAACTTATCAGTTGGTCTTTACGAAGCCGCTGCAATGTTTTGGTAGAAATACCAAGCAAACGGGCGACTTCCATGCTGTCCAACCAAACTTCTTTTTTCTCGTCCGGAACAGGTGTTTCCACTTTGGAAATGTACTCAGCAATCCGCTCTATCTTTTTCAGCAACTCTTGATACGCTTTGCTTTCAAATGTTATTAATTCCATACATTGAAAATTTTGATGCAAAGTTCGGAAGTCGCAAAATCATGGAAGCCCAAGTTGGGACAACTATTTTTTCAAATAGTGTCGGAAAGTCCACGAATCAATGAGTTTTAAGAACCGGAATTTTTAACAATAGAGAAGAATATCTTGGGAATAGCGGATTTTTTATGGAATAGACCTGAAAAAAGCCTCAAAACAGATGCTTTGAGGCTCAGAAATCGCTAAAATTCAATACATAAACTTGGGAAAACAAGATTTATATATTTTGCTCACATGCAAGATATTACATGCAATGTTCTCATAAACAACGAAAACAAAAACGTGGTATCGGATGTAAAGTGTTACTTGTTATCATTATCATTCATTTTACGTATCAGTATCTCTTTGAGTTCATTTAGGAATTGAGTTCTATTTGCCCGCTCCCTAATCTCAATATAGGTATGATACGGGTTACCCAAGTCAACATTGAAGATGTTTTCAAAATAGCTTACTATTTGTTTCAGGTTTGCTTTACCGAAATTAAAACAATCTGCTTCGCAAACAGCATAAATCAATTCTACAAGGTCTGTTTTAGTCCTTGTCCATGTTATTTTTGTCTTCGGAAAGCCCGAAGATTGAGTTGTTTGCTGTTCGTCTATTTTTGCAATTTCCTCATTCAGATAAATTCGCAACATTTCGTTTGCTACTATTTTTGCAACTTTAAAATCGCAAATCGTAGAAAAATTAGGGTCTCTTTCAAAATAAAATGTTTCCATTGTCATTTGAATATCTTGTTTTCCTCTCAGAAAAAAGTACTTATCCAAATGCGTACTTCCCGAACGGTAGTATTTATAGAAATCAATGTTCTTATTGTAGAAATTCTCTAACTGATTCAGTTCATTGATGAAATAATTTTTCAGCACACAATCTTGTCCGTTGGGGCGCATCATTTCGATGTTATACACTTTCCTGTAATAGATTAGTTTACTAAAAAACTTGGGTTTTATTATCTTGAAAAAGAATATTTCATCCATTTCACTTTTGAACTTATAAAACGAAACTATTTCTTTCAATTCCGAGAACCCCTGTTCCAACAGCAATATTATTTGAGGAATATCTTTAATCCTGTCATTTAAATCGAGTTCATGCATCCTGATTTGATGTTCTAATTTTTCTGCAATGTTTTTTATCTTATCTTTCATTTTTATTGATTTTGAGTAAAAAAAAGGATGATATCGTCAGTTGACGACACACAAAGGCGTTCACTGAATTCCGATAGGATTCAGTGAACGCGAAGCAACAACATGTCGCTGAAAGATAATTAGTGATAGATTTGCCAGAAATACATAATACAGAATTTGTTGAAATCAACACCTAATCTTACTTATAACTTCCTTTGATTCCGTAGTCGGTATCCTGATTATTCAGCGATTTAGTACCGACAAGATGAGTTTTTCCGAAATTAAAATTCCAAGTGAGCGTGGCAACGAGAATTCGGGATGCATCGCTAAAACTTTCTCTTCGGAAAGGCGCTTGTGCATTTTTGTTTTCCATAATGGTTCGGGAAACATTCTTAAACGGATTGAACGCACCTATGCCAAAAGAAAAATTAGTCGCATTGTACCGGATAGCCAAGTAGTGATAATTACCATCCTTTATGACGGTTTCGCCGTATAACCTTTCGTCAAAAGGCTGTAGCTGGCCTATCAGCATCCATTTCTTATACATTGCCAAAACATCTGCCCTGTAATAAAAATTAGAATGGGTATGCGAATAGTTGTTCCCACGACTGTCAAAGTGGTTGAAGCCTCCTGTAACCGAAAATTGCAGGAAGTTTTTTATCATCCCTACTTTCAATGTTATCTCCGCATTATACTTATTCCAATCTTTCATGTTTTCGGGCATTGTCAGGAACACATTTCCATGTTCTCTTTTCGATTCCATGATAGGATTGTGTTTGTAGTGATGATGCAGGCTTGCATTGAAAGCGAACAACCCTTTTCTGTTTTCGTAATATAAATTATTATTCAGATTCAGGTACGGTTGAAGCAACAGATTCCCTTTCTCGGCAAGATACGAGTCAAGACGGATTTCCGTGTCGGCCAACTCCATCAGGGTTGGATTCGTTTGACTCATCTCCGCATCATACCGGATAAAAGAATTATCACTGAACCGATAGCCAACCATCGCTTTGGGTAAGAAATGGTAATAGCTTTTGGTAACAGATACATTGGAAAAATGCAGGCGATTCAGGCGAAGTCCCAAGCTATAGCTGAATTTGCCCTTACTATAAAACCACTCTGCAAAAACCGACGATTCCGCCTGATTCAAATCCGATTTGAATTCCTCGCCCTGATTAATTGTCTGCTCTGTAAACGACTGAATATGTTTTATCCCGAATTTCAAATTTCCATGGGCAAATCCTTTTTCGTATATGCCTTCGGCAATCAGTGAATATTTATCGGAAAACAGTTCCGAACGTTCGCTGAAAAGAGTATCAACATCGTTGTATTCGCAGTAATTCCGCGAAGATGCTGCGTTCGCATAACTCCCCACCACATTAGCATATATTTTCTGATTTTTGGGTAAACCATACTGGTAATACAAGTCGATGGTAGGAACATTAATTTTTTGCTGACTTCCGTCAAAAATCAACCCTTTGTCCGTGCCATTCTCTTTTAGAAAACTGTTGAAATCGTTGTGAGGCTGATTGCTCAGATTATATTTCAACTTGGCATTGAAAAAAGCCGAATCGCTCTGCTGATAGTTGTATGTCAGCGAAAAATCATGCATTTGGTACGAATAATCACCTCCGGCACTGATTTCTTCCCTCAATATAGGGGATGAATTTTCAAACTGATAACTACCTGTGCGATTTCTGTTATTCGTGTTGATGCGTTGAAACGCTGCGGTGTAGTTCAAAGCATATTCCGATTTTCCTTTGTTGAATTTGGCAAAGAAAACATCGCCCCCTGCAAGGATATTCAGCGAGTTCATCAAATCCACACCAACAACACCGCCTTTATCATCCCTTACTACCACGTAGTTGATAACTTTGGAAGCATGTCCGTATCGGATACCTGCATAATCCGAATATTCTATCCGCTTGATTTGGCGGGGTTGCAAGGTCTGAATTTCTTCCGGCGTGGTATTTACGCCGTTAATCTGCAAAATGACTTTCCCGCCGTCGGATGATGAAATCGTATTCAGCATCGGATTGATGTTCAAGCCGGGAAGCATCATTGTATTCAGCAATTGCATTCCGTTGGCAGAATGGCTGATTTGCAATTTTGTCGGGAACACAATCCGTTGGTTAATCTTGTTTATTGTGGAAGAAGCAGAAATCACCACTTCCCCAAGTAACAAAACATTTTCATTCAAATACACATCTATTTGTGCTGATTCCGTCAGATTCTGTATCAAAATCCGCTTTGTTTCAAATCCTAAACAGGATACTGACAGCACATAATTATCTGTGGGAAGATTTTCAAATTCAAATCTTCCGATAGTGTCTGTCGTTGTTCCTTTCAGAAAGACTGAATCTTGTTTGAATAGAACGACATTAGCAAACTCAACAGGTGTTTGCGTATTTTGTTGAAGTACTCTTCCTGAAACATGAATCGATTGTCCGGACACACTTAGGCCGGAATACAGGAAAAATACGATAAGATATAATAATCGAGCTTTATTAAAGTCCATACTTGTTTTCTTATAATGGGTTACGGATACAGATATAGCATCTGCATCATAAACCTCATGAATAAATGATAATAGAAATTTTCCCCTCAAAAAGAGTTGAAGGTGATAAGAAAACTGAGATTAGGATTCCCAGTATAGACTATGCACGGATTCTAAAAATACGTGCTATTGAACAACGAATGCTCGACATGATTTGTTTTTTGTTCTAAATTTGATGCAAAGATAATGCTTTTCTAAATCTCTGGCAAGGATATCAGCCAATCACATAAGTGATTTTAACGATTCCCGAATCGTAAGCCTCACTTCCGGCGAACTTCCAAGTTGATTCTTTGGGCTGGTTCGGGAATAAAGGAATGCCATTGCCTAAAATCACGGGAATATAGCAGATTTGCATTTCATCCACCAAATCGTGATTCAGCAAAAGCGTTATCACTTGTCCACCACCAACCAACCAAATGTCTTTACCATCCTGTTGCTTTAGCGCCTTTACTGTTTCTACAACATTTTCCGTAATGAATTTTACATTCTTGGTCGGCGTAAGATTTGTGTTGCGGTGAGAAACGATATAGCACGCTTTGTCTGAATATGGCCACTCAAAGTCCATATCAAGAACTGCGCGGTAAGTCTTCCCGCCCATGATAATCGTATCAATGGAATCCATCAAATCTTTGTAGCCATATTCGGTTCCGGTAGGCATTGGGTATTTGGTTAGCCAATCTAAATTACCATCAGGGCGTGCGATGTAGCCGTCGAGCGATACAGCGATGTACAGTTTAATCTTTTTTTTCATGTCTCTAAAATTTAATTGTTTATACTCGTGTTCGCTGTACATCAAAAAAAAGCGTGGAATCCACATTGCTCCGGCATAAAGGTACTGGTATACCCGACAAACGAAACACGCAGTTCCACGCCATACTTGCGTATAGCATGAACATTGCACATTCCATCTCGTTTGTCTAAAATTACCAGATTTATAAAGTAATTTCCCCATATCCGGCAATCCTAGCGGACTATTAGCGGTCGCACGAGGTGACCGCTTTTTGTGTGCTTGTTTCATGACCTTATCGTCTTAATCCTGTTCTTGGTTTCTTGCCCAATAGGAGGGTAGCAGCACGTGCACAGCGGCGGGCCCATTGCAGGTCGTCATCGTCCTTGTCCCGCCAGGGGAGATCGCTCTGCGAACCTCCGCCACCACCTCCGGCAGATACGGCGGGCGTCTCAAGCATCCCGACAAAGAGTGCTACGGCTATGTCGGTCAGCTCGCTGTTGTTGGCAACCTCCCGGTAGTCGAACTCTTCGTTGAAGTAGTCAAGTACCCGCTCCGGAATATAGAAACGCTGTTCCCTTCCGCTATTGGAAGAAAGCGTGTAGGACACCGAGCCAGAACGATAGTGAGTATAGTCCATACCGGCTGCCGGTCTTTGAACAGGTTCCGGCCGATGGATTTGAAAAGTATTGACCTGAGCGGCAAGTCTCTCCCGGTAGTGTAGCTTTTGCCAGGTTCGGGGAAGCTTCGAAATCATCAGGTTACGGGCCACTCCCAGTTCGGAAGCCTTGTATTTGGCGTTTCCTTTGAGGATCGCATATCCACGGAGAACATCTTTCTTGTCTTTCCGTTCATATACGGAATAGC